>Ga0209660_1000011_pt1 | contig 136449 bp, 132 predicted proteins | sample SaaInlV_100m_DNA_2_FD_184659 | JGI IMG/M metagenome (GOLD analysis project Ga0209660, IMG submission 184659) | Marine microbial communities from expanding oxygen minimum zones in the Saanich Inlet - SI072_LV_100m_DNA (SPAdes) (version 2) | ecosystem: Environmental > Aquatic > Marine >... | reverse complement strand
CAATATGAATATAAACGAAGTCATTTCTAATCGTGGTCATGTTTTACAAGGAAAAAAATTGGGTAAAGGTGAAAAGTTTCTTGCTCCAAATGATGACGTTAATATGTCTCAATCTTCCAACGACACCTTCCCTACTGCTATGCATATAGCTATATATAAAAAGCTTATAGACCACACCATTCCAAGTCTTGAAGATTTTAATAATACTTTAACAAATAAATCATCTGATTTTAAAAATATTATTAAAATAGGAAGAACTCATTTAATGGATGCAACACCTATTACTCTTGGACAAGAGTTCTCAGGATATAGCTCTCAGATTGAACATGGATTAGATTCATTAAAAAATTCTTTAAAACATTTATCGGAATTGGCTTTAGGAGCTACTGCCGTTGGAACAGGTATTAATACTCCTAATGGATATGCTGAATTATCTGTTAAATTTATTTCAAAATTTACTGGTATTACTTTTATTTCTGCAAAAAATAAATTTGAATCAATTGCCGCTCATGATGCTTTAGTAGAATCACATGGAGCTTTAAAACTTATTGCAAATTCTTTAAATAAAATTGCAAATGATATAAGAATGATGGCCTCTGGACCAAGGTCAGGTATTGGAGAAATTTCTATTCCAGCTAACGAGCCAGGAAGCTCAATAATGCCTGGAAAAGTCAATCCAACTCAATGTGAAGCGATTTCTATGGTATGTGCTCAAGTTATAGGAAATGATGTTTCAGTTACAATCGGAGGAATGCAAGGGCATTATGAATTAAATGTTTACAAACCATTAATGGCAGCAAATGTTTTAGAATCAGCTACATTAATTTCTGATAGTGTTGAAAGTTTTAATAAAAATTGTATAAAAGGAATTGAACCTAATGAAAAACGTATTGAAGAATTAGTAAACAATTCCCTTATGCTTGTAACTGCTTTAAATAGTAAAATTGGTTATTATAAATCTGCTGAAATTGCTAATCTAGCTCATACAAATGACATGACACTGAAAGAAGCTACGGTTAAATTAGGATATGCTAGTTCAGAAGAATTTGACAAATGGGTCGATGTTAAAAAAATGATCGGTGATAGTAATTAAACTCTTCCTTTTAAAGCATTAAAAGCCCATCCTATAGCTATAAAACCACTTCCTACTACTGAGAATCCAATTGCATAATCTTGATATTTTAGCACCCCAAGTAGCACTAGAGCAATTCCAAGTATAGTTAATATTAAGGAAGCTATTCCAAAAATTCCATTTTTATTCAATCCCATAATACATTCTTGTTGTTAAATGCAATATCAGAATAAATAACAAATGAATATGTTAAAAAACATATAAATTTTCATTTTACTTTTCCAAAAAGTTTTTCACGCCAGTTCACCCATTTATACTTTTTAGAAAAATAAATCAATAGAATTGGATAAATGAATAGAAGAGAAAATAATGTAGAATATAAAACATCCGGATCTGAAATATATTTTAAAACTGAATTTGTTTGAAAAACTGTCCAATCAGCGGTAACTAATAAAGCTATTATAAGATTATTTCCAGCATGAAACCCCAGAGCCAGCTCCATTCCTTCATCCATAAGAGTTATAATTCCTAAAAATAGTCCTGTAGCAACATAATGAATTAAAATTATAGGTCCTAGCTTAGTAATTTCAGGATTCCAAAAGTGTAAAAATCCAAAAGAAAAAGAGGTTATAATTAATGGAAACCATTTGTTTCGAGTAAAAACTCCTAATCCTTGCATTAAATAACCTCTAAACATGTATTCTTCCATGCTTGTTTGAATTGGAATAAAAACAACAGCTATAAAAAATAATATAATAAAAGACGATAGATCAAAATTTACAATGAAATCTTCTGGAAAAATAAAGTAATTAATAGCAGTGTTTACAAAAGTTATCAATGAAATACAAATAAAAGACGTTGCCAACCTATCTAAATCAATTTTTGATCTAGATGTCGTTAATGATAAAAATGTTTGTTTATGTATAAACTTTACAACTAAAAAAAGTCCTAAAAGACCAAATACAAATGTGAGTAAAAAATAAAATAAAGTTAAATTACTATCTTCTAAAACGGTCATCATTCCTAATTGATCTAAATTAGAAGCAACTTGCAAACCAACTTTTGAGAAAATTGCTATAACAAAAGGAATAGAACCTAATTGAGTGAATATAAAAATTATAATAAACCCAATAATATATCTCCACAAATCATTTTTAACTTTTAATGCATTTTCAATATACATATTGCTATTTTTTATTTAAAAGCATAGTAGAAAGCTTACAGTGTGAAATCAGGTTATCATTATCATCAGTTACCTTAATCTCCCATAATTGAGTGGTTCTTCCTTTATGAATTGGAGTAGCTTTAGCATATATAAAACCATCTTTGACACTCTTTAAATGATTAGCAGAAATAACTATTCCTCTTACCGTTTTGTTTTCATGATCTACTGATAAATATGATGCGGTACTACCAACTGATTCAGCTAAAGCTACTGTAGCTCCTCCATGTAAGACTCCATCAGGTTGGTGAACTTTTGGAGTAACTTCCATTTTGGCAATTACAAAATCTTTTCCAATGTCAATAAACTCCATACCTAATGTTTCTGCTAAGGAATTTTTATTGACAGAATTTATTTTTTTTAAAATTATTTCTTTATCCATAATTTAAATGTATAAAACAAAAAAAAAGCATCAAATATTTTGATGCTTTTTTTATTTAAAATAAAATTAATTATTTAACTTCTTCAAAATCAACATCTTGAACATCATCAGACTCATCTTTTGAATCTGCTGATTGAGTATTGTCAGCTTGGTTAGCTGCCCCACCGGCTTGTTGAGCTTCAGCTTGAGCTTTATAAAGCTCCTCTGAAGCATTTTTCCAAGCTTCATTAATACCTTCAAGTGCTGTCTTAATACTTTCAATATCTTTTGATTCATGTGCCTTTTTTAACACATCAAGAGATTTTTCAATTACCTTTTTCTTATCATCTGAAAGTTTTTCTCCAAACTCTTTTAATTGACTTTCTGTTTGAAATATCATAGCGTCAGCACTATTAAGTGTATCTACTTCTTCTTTTACTTTCTTATCTGATTCAGCATTAAGCTCCGCTTCTTTTTTCATCTTTTCAATTTCTTCTTCTGTTAAACCTGAAGAAGCTTCAATTCTAATATCTTGAGTCTTTCCAGTTGCTTTATCAGCTGCTGTAACATGAATCAATCCATTAGCATCAATATCAAAAGTCACTTCAATTTGAGGAACTCCTCTTGGAGATGGCGGAATACCATCTAAATGAAATCTTCCTATTGTATTATTATCTTTTGCCATTGGTCGCTCACCTTGAAGCACATGAATCTCAACAGAAGGTTGATTGTCAGCTGCTGTTGAAAATACTTGAGATTTTTTAGAAGGAATAGTAGTGTTAGCATCAATTAATTTTGTCATGACACTACCCATGGTTTCGATACCTAAAGATAAAGGGGTAACATCTAATAATAAAACATCTTTAACATCACCTGTAAGCACTCCACCTTGAATAGCTGCACCAATTGCAACTACTTCATCAGGATTAACCCCTTTAGATGGTTTTTTTCCAAAAAACTTTTCGACCTGACCTTGAATAATAGGAATTCTTGTAGAACCACCTACTAAAATAACTTCATTAATATCTTTAACACTTAATCCAGCATCATCCATTGCTTTTTTTACAGGCTCCATTGACCTTTTAACTAAATCAGCTGAAAGTTGTTCAAACTTTGATCTAGTTAGAGAAACTACCAAGTGTTTTGGTCCAGATGAAGTCGCTGTTATATATGGTAAGTTTATTTCTGTTTGTGCAGATGATGAAAGTTCTATTTTAGCTTTTTCAGCAGCTTCTTTTAGCCTTTGTAAGGCCATTGGATCTTTTCTTAAATCAATCTCTTCTTTCTTTTGAAAATCATCAGCTAAAAATTTAATAATAGCTTCATCAAAATCATCTCCACCAAGCCTAGTATCTCCATTAGTTGAAAGAACTTCAAAAACTCCATCACCTAGTTCTAAGACAGAAATATCAAATGTTCCTCCACCTAAATCATAAACAGCAATTTTTTGATCTTTTGCAGACTTATCTAATCCATATGCTAAAGCGGCGGCAGTTGGTTCATTTATAATTCTTTGAACTTTTAATCCTGCTATTTCAGCAGCTTCTTTAGTAGCTTGTCTCTGTGAATCATTAAAATAGGCAGGAACAGTTACAACTGCTTCAGAAACAGAATTACCTAAATAATCTTCAGCCGTTTTTTTCATCTTTTGAAGAATCATTGCAGATAATTCTTGAGGTGTATATAATCTCCCATCAATATCAACTCTAGCAGTATCATTATCTCCCTTAACTACTTTATATGCAGATCTATTAACATCTTTTTTAGACTCACTATACTTACTACCCATAAATCGTTTAATCGATGCAATAGTTTTAGTAGGATTAGTCACAGCTTGTCTTTTTGCAGGATCACCAACTTTGATTTCACCACCTTCAACAAAGGCGACAACAGAAGGAGTTGTTCTTTTCCCTTCAGCATTTGGTATTACTACAGGCTCATTTCCTTCCATAACAGAAACACAAGAGTTTGTAGTTCCTAAATCAATTCCAATTATTTTACTCATTTTTTTAAATTTATCAATTTATAAAACCTTTATTTCAATGATTGTGCCATTTAAATGCATCTGACAGTATGTCAGTATTTAATTTTAAATTACATTTATATTTGTAAAAAAATAAATCATGTCAAAAAAAGAATACAAAAGAGTCACCACTCATTCTTTATTGGAAATGAAAACTCGTAAAGAAAAAATATCAATGCTAACTGGGTATGATTATTCAATGGCCAAAATAATTGATAAATCAGGAATAGATATAATTTTAGTCGGTGATTCAGCCTCAAATGTTATGGCCGGACACGAAACCACTTTACCTATTACTCTTGATCAAATGATTTATCATGCTTCATCAGTTGTTAGAGGTGTTCAAAGAGCGTTAGTAGTGGTTGATCTTCCCTTTGGGAGCTATCAATCTGATCCAAATGAAGCTTTAAGATCAGCTATAAAAATTATGAAAGAGTCAGGAGCTCATGCTGTAAAGATGGAAGGGGGATCAGAAATTCAAGAATCTATTGTGAAAATACTTAACGCTGGAATACCAGTTATGGGACATTTAGGATTAACACCACAATCAATATATAAATTTGGAACTTACAGTGTAAGGGCAAAAGAAGAGAGTGAAGCTAAAAGATTACTTGAAGATGCGATACTTTTGGATAAACTTGGATGTTTTGGAATAGTATTAGAAAAAATTCCAGCTAAAGTTTCTAAAAAAGTAACTAATTCTGTAACTGCACCTATTATAGGAATTGGAGCAGGAAGCGAAGTTGACGGACAAGTTTTAGTAACCCATGATTTAGTTGGATTAAATTCAGAATTTAACCCAAGATTTTTGAGAAGATATGTAAACCTTGATGAGATAATGTCAAATGCGATAAAAGCATACATTAAAGACGTAAAAAGTCTAGACTTTCCAAATAAAGACGAACAGTATTAATAAATCTTGTGTTAGAAATTCTTTTTGAAGATAATCATCTTATAATAATAAATAAACAACCTGGTGAATTAACTCAAGGTGATATAACAAAAGATCAAACCCTTGGAGATAAAGTTAAACTATATATAAAAAAAAAATATAATAAACCAGGAGATGTTTTTTTAGGAATTACTCACAGACTAGACCGCCCTACTAGTGGGTTAATTATTTTTTCTAAAACATCTAAAGCCCTTTCTAGACTAAATGAAATGTTTAAAAACAATGAAATTAAAAAAACGTATTGGGCAATTGTAAAGAAAATACCAGAGAATGAGAAAAGAAAATTAGAAAATCACCTTCTTAAAAACCAAAAACAAAATAAATCTTACGTAACTAATTCATCAAACAAAAAAGCTAAAAAAGCTATTTTGTATTATGAATCAATTTTAAATTTAGAAAACTATTCATTGTTAAAAATTAAACTTGAAACAGGCAGACATCATCAAATAAGAACTCAATTATCCTATATCGGCATGCCTATAAAAGGAGATTTGAAGTACGGTTTTTCAAGACCTAATTCTGACGGAAGCATTCATTTACATTCAAGAATGATAAATTTCACACACCCTGTTTCAAAAAAACAAATAAAAATAATTGCAAATCCCCCTAAAAATAAAATTTGGAATCTGTGTCTTAATATGAGATAATAATAGATTTATTTAGTTGATTTTATTACTTTTACTTATTAGTTTTTTCTGTAAAAATAAAACCTAGTAAATGGGTAAAGAAATCGTTAAAATATTTGATACAACTTTAAGAGATGGTGAACAAGTCCCAGGATGTAAATTAAACACTTCTCAAAAATTAGTTATTGCCAAAAGATTAGATGAGCTTGGTGTCGATATTATAGAAGCAGGCTTCCCAGTTTCTAGTCCAGGAGATTTTAATTCTGTTGTAGAAATATCTAAACTTGTGAAAAACGCAACAGTGTGTGGTCTAACAAGAGCAGTAAAAAACGATATTAAAGTTGCAGCAGATGCACTAAAAAATGCGAAATTTCCAAGAATTCATACAGGAATAGGAACTTCAGATTCTCATATAAAACATAAATTCAAATCTTCCAAAGAAAAGATTATTAAAATTGGCTATGAAGCTGTTAAGTATGCTAAAACCTTCGTTAATGATGTAGAGTTTTATGCAGAAGATGCTGGCAGAACTGACAATGAGTTTCTTGCTCGAGTATGTGAGAAAATGATTGAAGCTGGAGCTACTGTGCTAAATATACCTGATACTACTGGTTATTGTTTACCATCTGAGTATGGTGAAAAAATTAAATTTCTTTGTGAAAATGTTAAAAATATAGATAAGGCTATTATTTCTTGTCACTGCCATAACGACTTAGGACTAGCCACCGCCAACTCCATCGCTGGAATAATAAATGGTGCTAGACAAATAGAATGTACAATTAATGGAATTGGAGAGAGGGCTGGTAACACATCTTTAGAAGAAGTCGTAATGATAATGAGACAACATCCTAATTTAAATTTAGACACAAATATAAATTCGAAACTTTTATTTGATACAAGTAAAATGGTTTCAGAAAATATGGGAATGCCAGTTCAACCAAACAAGGCTATAGTAGGTGCGAATGCATTCGCTCACAGCTCTGGAATTCATCAAGATGGAGTTATAAAAAATAGAGAAACCTACGAGATAATTAATCCATATGATGTTGGAGTTAATGAATCAGCAATTGTTCTTACCGCTAGAAGTGGAAGAGCTGCATTAGCATATAGAGCAAAAAAGATTGGTTTTGAACTAACAAAAAACGAACTTGATCTCGTTTATTTAGAATTCTTAAAATTTGCTGATGCTAAAAAAGAAATCAAGGATGAAGACATTCTATTAATTATAAAAAAATCTATATAAGTTTAATAAAATTATGAGTAATACTTTATTTGATAAAGTTTGGGATTCACATGTTGTTAGTAAAATTAATAATGGACCAGATGTATTATTTATTGATAGGCATATGGTACATGAGGTGACTAGTCCGGTTGCTTTTTTAGGGTTAAAAAATAGAAATATAAAAGTTCTATTTCCAGAAAAAACTTTTGCAACTGCTGACCATAATACTCCAACAATTAATCAACATCTTCCTGTAAAAGATCCTCTTTCAGCTAATCAATTAAAAGCATTAGAAAAAAATGCAAATTTACATGATATTTCTTATTGGGGATTAGGACATGAAAAAAATGGTATTGTTCATGTTGTTGGACCTGAATATGGAATTACCCAGCCAGGTGCTACTATAGTTTGTGGAGACTCACATACTTCAACTCATGGCGCTTTCGGTGCAATTGCATTTGGAATAGGTACTTCAGAAGTAGAAATGGTATTATCCACTCAGTGTATAATGCAACCTAAACCAAAAAAAATGAGAATTACCGTTGATGGTAAACTCAGTAAAGGTGTAACCTCAAAAGATGTAGCACTATTTATTATATCAAAATTAAGTACATCAGGAGCTACAGGATATTTTGTTGAATATGCAGGTGAAGTATTCACAGAAATGTCTATTGAAGGTAGAATGACTGTATGTAATCTTAGTATTGAAATGGGTGCAAGAGGAGGAATGATTGCCCCAGATAAAAAAACTTTCGACTATATAAAAAATAGAGAATTTACTCCGAAAGGAAAAGAGTGGGATAAAGCAATGGTATATTGGTCTAATCTAAACACAGATGAGAATGCAGTCTTTGATAAAGAATTAATATTTGATGGCAATAGTATTCAACCAATGATTACTTATGGAACCAATCCTGGAATGGGGATTAGCATTTCTAAAGAAATTCCAAAAGCAGAAAATCAAGATGCAGGTATTAATACTTACAAAAAATCACTTGATTATATGAATTATAGTGAAGGAGAAAGCATGATAGGTAAAAAAATAGATTTTGTTTTTTTAGGAAGTTGCACTAATGGAAGAATCGAAGATTTTCGAGAGTTTGCAAAAATTGTTAAAGGAAGAAAAAAAGCATCTAATGTAACAGCTTGGCTAGTTCCTGGATCTCATAAAGTTGAAAAAGCTATAAAAAATGAAGGAATTTTAAAAATATTGAAACAAGCCGGATTTAAATTAAGAGAACCTGGATGTTCAGCTTGCTTAGCAATGAACGATGATAAAGTGCCAGCTGGAAAATATGCTGTTAGCACTTCTAATAGAAATTTTGAAGGAAGACAAGGACCAGGATCAAGAACTTTATTGGCAAGTCCCCTTGTTGTTGCTGCTGCTGCAATAACAGGTGAAATAACAGATCCTAGAAATTATATTAAATAAACTAAATAATGGGATACGAAAAATTTAATAAATTAAAAAGCACTTCAGTTCCTCTACCTATCGAAAATATAGATACAGACCAAATTATTCCTGCTAGATTTTTAAAAGCAACGGAAAGAATTGGGTTTGGTGATAACTTATTCAGAGATTGGCGATACAACCCAGACAATTCCCCTAAAAAAGAATTTGTGTTAAATAACGACACCTATAATGGAAAAATACTAGTAGGTGGGAAAAATTTTGGTTCTGGATCCTCAAGAGAACATGCTGCATGGGCTATTTATGACTATGGTTTTAGATGTGTAATTTCAAGTTTTTTCGCCGATATATTTAGAGGGAATTGTTTGAATATTGGTGTTTTACCTGTTCAAGTTTCACCTGAATTTTTAGATAAAATTTTTAATTCAGTATTTGAAAATCCTAAGACCGAGTTGATAGTAAATTTAAAAAATCAAAAAGTAAGTATTCCTAGTTTAGGTGTTTCAGAATCTTTTAATATAAATAAATATAAAAAAGAAAATATGCTTAATGGCTATGATGATATCGATTATTTAATGAATATCAAAGATTCTATAATTGAATTTGCTAAAAACACTCCACTTTAAATAATTATTCTTAAACAGTAATGAGTAAAAGGACTATCGAAATAATGGACACTACCCTTAGGGATGGAGAACAAACTTCTGGAATGTCTTTTTCTTCTACTGAAAAATTAACAATTACAAAGTTATTATTAGAAGAATTAAATATTGATAGAATTGAAGTTGCTTCAGCAAGAGTTTCAAAAGGAGAGTTTCAAGCAGTGCAAAACATTACTGATTGGGCAAAAAAAAATGGCTACTTAGGTAAAATAGAAATTTTAACATTTTTAGATAATGGTATTTCTCTTAAATGGTTAATTAAATCGGGGGCAAAAGTTCAAAATTTATTAACTAAAGGATCTTTAAATCACCTTATTTATCAAATAAAAAAATCCCCAGAAGAATATTTTAAAAAGGTTTCAGAATCTATTTTAAATGCACAAAAAGAAGGTATAATAACAAATGTATATTTAGAAGATTGGAGTAATGGCATGCGTAACTCAAAAGAATATGTCTATAAATATTTAAATTTTTTAAATACATTACCAATTAAAAGAATTCTTCTCCCTGATACTCTAGGAATTTTGAACCCGAAAGAAACATATACTTTTCTTTCAGATATTATTAAAAGGTATCCTAAAATTCACTTTGACTTTCATGCACATAATGATTATGATCTTAGTGTTTCAAATGTAATAGAAAGTTTAAATGCTGGGTGTCACGGAATTCATTTAACTGTTAATGGAATGGGTGAAAGAGCTGGTAATGCTCCAATGGCTAGTGTTGCTGCTGTAATTAAAGATTTTTTACCTAACATTCATATCAATCTAAAAGAAGAATCTCTTTATAAAGTAAGTAAATTAGTTTCTGCATTTACAGGATTTAGAATTCCAGCCAACAAACCAATTGTAGGTGAAAATGTTTTTACTCAAACAGCAGGGATTCATGCAGACGGAGATAGCAAAAAAAATCTATATTTTAATGATTTGCTTCCAGAGAGATTTGGAAGAAAAAGAAAATATGCACTTGGTAAAACATCTGGAAAAGCTAATATTATAAAAAATCTACAAGAATTAGGACTTACACTAAATGAAGAAGATTTAAAAAAAGTAACTAGTAGAATTATAGAGCTTGGAGATAAAAAAGAAAAAGTTACAGTTGATGAGCTTCCTTATATTATTTCTGATGTGCTAAATTCTTCGAATTTTAAAAATAATATAAAAATAAAAACTTATGAATTAAAGCATACTAAAGGATTATATCCATCTGCTGAATTAGAAATAGAAATTTATGGAAAGGTATTTAAAGAAAAAGGTTCTGGCCATGGTCAGTTTGATGCTTTTATGAATGCTATAAAAAAAATATATAAGAATAATCAACTTACTTTACCTTCACTGATAGACTATGCAGTAACTATTCCACCAGGAAGTAATTCTGATGCACTTTGTGAAACCTTTATTACATGGAAATTAGATAGTAAAGAAGTTATAACTAGAGGACTTGATTCAGATCAGACTATTTCTGCTATTAAAGCCACAGAAAAAATGTTAAACATTATATCAAATAAATAATGAAATTAAATATAGCTCTTCTTTCAGGAGATGGAATTGGTCCTGAAGTTATAGACCAAGCAGTAAAAGTATCCGATGCAATAGCAAATAGATTCAATCATTCAATCAATTGGGTTAAAGCTTTAACAGGAGCGGCAGCAATCGATGCTGTTGGAGATCCATATCCATTGGAAACACATCAGATTTGTCTTAATGCTGATGCAATTTTATTTGGAGCAATTGGTCATCCTAAGTTCGATAATAACCCTTTCGCAAAAGTTAGACCAGAGCAAGGCTTGCTAAAAATGAGAAAAGATTTAGGATTATTTGCAAATGTTAGACCAACATTTACTTTTCCGTCTTTAATTGATAAATCTCCGTTAAAAAGAGAAAGAATTGAAGGGACAGATTTGGTTTTTTTAAGAGAATTAACTAGTGGGATTTATTTTGGTGAAAGAGGAAGAAAAGATAATGGAAATACAGCTTTTGACACCTGTACATACACAAGAGAAGAAGTGAAAAGATTAGCAAAAAAAGGATTTGAATTAGCTATGAATAGATCAAAAAAACTTTGTTGTGTTGATAAAGCTAATGTATTAGAATCTTCAAGGTTATGGAGAGAGACAGTGCAATCAATGGAAAAAGATTATCCAGAAGTTACTGTCACCTATGAGTTTGTAGATGCTGTAGCTATGCGCTTAATTCAATGGCCAAATTCTTACGATGTTTTAATCACGGAAAATTTATTCGGAGACATCTTAACTGACGAAGCTTCTGTAATATCAGGTTCGATGGGGCTAATGCCTTCTGCATCGATTGGTTTAAAAACATCTTTATTTGAACCAATTCACGGATCATATCCTCAGGCAGCTGGAAAAGATATTGCAAATCCAATAGCAACTATATTATCAGCTGCAATGATGTTCGAAGATGCTTTTAATTTAAAAAAAGAAGCTGATTTAATAAGGAATGTTGTAAACCAATCACTGGAAGAATCAATAGTTAGTGAAGATTTGTCTAATGGAGGGAAATCTTATAAAACTAGTGAAATTGGAGATTGGTTATCTAATAAAATATTGAAATAAAAAAAAACATCTATAAATAGATGCTTTTTTTTAAATATTAGTAAAAACTGTTATTTATCTTTCTTATCCATTTTTTTCTTAAGATCCGCCAAAACATCTAAATCTCCTAAAGTAGATTTATCAGATTCTTTAATATTAACTTTTTTAAGAGATTTTTTTACATTTTTCTTCTCTTCTTCATTGAATAGAATTGTATGTGACATCACTACTCTTTTAAAGTCTTTATTATATTCTATTACTTTAAAATCTGTTGTATCTCCTTTACTTAATTTATTTCCATCTTCTTTTACAAGATGTCTATTAGGAACAAAAGCTATAATATCATCATTAAAAATAATGGTAGCTCCTTTATCATTAGAGTTTGATATAGTTGCATTATGAGAGGTTCCTTCAGCAAATGTTTTATCGTAAACATCCCAAGGATTATCTTTAGTTTGTTTGTGACCTAAACTTAATTTTCTTGCTTCCGAATCTAGTTCAAGAACAATAACATCAATAGAATCTCCCGTTGCAAATAATTCAGAGGGATGTTTTACTTTAACTGTCCAGGATAAATCAGAAATATATACCAATCCATCAACACCTTCCTCTAATTCAACAAAAATACCAAAGTTTGTAAAGTTTCTGACAATACCTGAATGTTTAGATCCAACTGGATATTTATTAGTTATATCAGTCCAAGGATCAGAACTAAGTTGTTTAATACCTAAAGACATTTTTCTATCTTCTCTATCTAAATTTAATATAACTGCATCTACTTTATCACCGACTTTAACAAAATCTTGAGCAGATCTTAAATGAGTTGACCATGACATTTCTGAAACATGAACCAACCCTTCAACTCCATCAATAACTTCAATAAATGCTCCGTAATCTGCAAGAACAGAAACTTTCCCTTTGATTTTATCTCCTTCTTTAAGTTCTGAATCTAAAGATTCCCAAGGGTGAGCGCTTAATTGCTTAACTCCAAGTTGAATTCTAGATTTATCATCATCAAAATCAAGAATCACAACGTTTAATTTTTGGTCTAATTCTAAAATTTCACTAGGATGATTAATTCTATTCCAAGATAAATCAGTTATATGTATCAATCCATCAACACCTCCAAGGTCTATGAATACACCATATGTAGTAATATTTTTTACAGTTCCTTCAAGAACTTGACCTTTTTCTAATTGCCCAATAATTTCTTTTTTCTGTAATTCAATGTCAGCTTCAATAAGAGCTTTATGAGAAACTACAACATTCTTAAATTCATGATTGATTTTAACAACCTTAAATTCCATATTCTTATTAACATATTGATCATAATCTCTAATTGGCTTAACATCAATTTGAGAACCTGGAAGAAAAGCTTCCAATCCAAAAATATCAACAATCATTCCCCCTTTTGTTCTACATTTAACAAAACCATTAACAACAGTAGATTTGTCATGAGCTTCATTAACTCTATCCCAAGCTTTGATAGTTCTAGCTTTTCTGTGAGAGAGGATTAATTGTCCCGTTTTATCTTCTTGAATATCAATTAAAACTTCAACCTTATCTCCAACTTTTAAATCAGGGTTATATCTAAACTCATTTAATGAAATTACTCCTTCAGATTTTGCATTAATATCAATAATTGCTTCTCTATCTGTCAAGTTAATTATTACACCTTCTATAACACTTTCATTATATGTATCAACAAACTTTTCTTCAATTAGCTTATCAAATTCTAAAAGTTTATCATCTTTAATAGTTTCTATTCCATCTTCAAAATTATCCCAGTCAAAATCTTTTAAAAATTGATCTGAAGATATTTCTTTAGTTATATTTTCCTCAACTATTAAATCTTGCTCAATGATAGTTTCTTCAATAATTTCATTTGGGATAATTGATTCAGTGATTACTTTATCTAAATCTTTTGCTTTTACAGCTTTAGTAATTTTAGAAGATTTTGTAGGTTTTTTTACAGCTTTAGTAATTTTAGAAGATTTTGTAGGTTTTTTTACAGCTTTAGTAATTTTAGAAGATTTTGTAGTTTTTTTTACAGCTTTTTTCGGTTTGCTGTCTTTTTTTTCTGTAGGCATATCTTAAAATTTGTATTTTAATTTATCTATAGATTTTAAGGAATAAATTAAAAGTTGTTTATCAATTTTAATCTTTTGAGTATCTATATTAACCTATCAAAAGGATCGCGAAAATAAGCGCATTTTAATCGATAAACAAATTTTTTATTAAGAATTTGATAAGGTTGTGGAAATGTAATATGAGATTTTATTCTCAACCTCATCTAAAGTTAACTTTTCAGTATCAATTAAAATTGCATCTGAAGCTTTTTTTAAAGGAGAATTAGATCTATTAATATCTTGAGTATCTCTTAAATTAATATTATTGTAAACTTCATTAAAAGAAATATTTTCATCTGTTTCTTTTAACTCCTCGAATCGTCTCTCTGATCTTAATTCAGCTGAAGCTTCTAAATAAAACTTTAGTTCAGCTTCTGGAAATACTACTGTCCCTATATCTCTTCCATCCATTACGACGCCTTTATTTTTGCCTAAAGAATGTTGAATTTTAACCATAAAGGTTCTAACCTCATCTATAGCAGCTAATTGACTGACTAAATCAGACACTTCTAATGACCTAATCTTATTTTCAACAGAAATACCATTTAAATTAACTTCTAAATTATTATTAGAATAACTTTTTCTAAAATCAATTTTTATTTTTGACAAATCATTAATTAATGATGTTTTTTTAAAAAATATTTTTGACATTAAGTTATTGGTAATTGCATAATAAGTCAATGCCCTATACATAGCTCCGGAATCAATATATATATAATCTAATTTTTTTGCTATACGTTTAGCAATAGTACTTTTTCCAGTAGATGAAGTTCCATCAATTGTTATAATAATTTTATCTCTCATTAAAATGTCTTATAATTCTTAACTTTTTGTTTAGTTATTGCCAATTCAATTACTTCCTCCATAGAAGAAACATAATGGAATGTAAGACCTTTTAAATAATTCTTATCAATATCTAATACGTTTTTTTCATTATCCTTACTAAGGATAATTTCTTTTATTTTGGCTCTTTTAGCAGCAAGAATTTTTTCTTTAACACCTCCAACAGGTAAAACTTTTCCTCTTAAAGTAATTTCTCCTGTCATAGCTAACTTATTTTTAACTCTTCTTTGAGTTAGTAATGAAACTATAGATGTCAACATAGTAATTCCTGCACTTGGGCCATCTTTTGGTGTAGCGCCTTCTGGTACATGAATGTGAATATTATGATTAGCTATAATGTCAATATCAATTGAGAGTTTTCCTGCATTTGACTTTATATATTCAAGAGCTATTGTAGCTGATTCTTTCATCACTTTTCCTAAATTTCCAGTGATTGACAAATTCCCTTTTCCTTTAGATAAAGCTGATTCAATAAATAATATATCTCCTCCAAATTGAGTCCATGCTAAACCAGTAACAACACCTGCTATTTCATTATTTTCGTATTTATCTTTAGTTATAGATATACCCAAAATTTTTTCTAAATCTATTGAGTTAATTTCTTTAGAAAAAGATTCATCTAATGCAATAGATTTTGCAATATTCCTAATAATTTTAGCAATTTGTTTCTCTAATCCTCTTACACCAGATTCTCTAGTATAACCTTCTATTACTTTTTCAGTTGCAAGCATATTAAGTTTAATTATATCTTTAGGCAAACCATGTTCTATGATTTGCTTAGGTAATAAATGTTTTTTAGCAATTTGACATTTCTCTTCAATTGTATAACCTGAAACACTCACAATCTCCATTCTATCCCTAAGTGCAGGTTGTACATTTCCAATATTATTTGAAGTGGCTATAAACATTACCTTAGATAAGTCATAACCAGATTCAATAAAATTATCATAAAAAGAAGTGTTTTGTTCTGGATCTAATACTTCCAACATTGCTGAAGATGGATCACCTTGATTTCCAACTGACAGTTTATCTATTTCATCTAAAACAAAAACTGGGTTAGAAGTTTTGGCTTTTTTTATACTTTGAATTATTCTACCAGGCATAGCTCCAATATAAGTTTTCCTGTGCCCCCTAATTTCCGATTCGTCTCTAAGACCACCTAATGAAATTCTAACATATTCTCTTCCTAAAGCTTCAGCAATAGATTTTCCTAAAGAAGTTTTTCCAACTCCAGGAGGTCCATCAAAACATAAAATTGGGGATTTCATATCATTTCTAAGTTTTAAAACAGCCATATGCTCAATTATTCTTTTTTTAACATCGTTTAAACCATAATGATCTCTATCTAATATTCTTTGAGCTCTTTTTAAATTAAAATTATCTTTAGAATATTCATTCCATGGTAAATCAAGGTAAACATCCAGATAATTTCTTTGAATAGAATATTCTGCAACTTGTGGGTTCATTCTTTGAAGTTTGGATAATTCTTTTTTAAAATGATCCGCTATTTCATTATTCCATTTTTTCTTATTTGATCTTATTCTCATTTCATTTATTTCTTCATCATATGAAACACCTCCAAGTTCTTCTTGTATAGTTTTCATCTGTTGATGTAGAAAATATTCTCTTTGCTGTTTGTCTAAATCAGATCTAACTTTAGATTGAATATCATTTTTTAATGATAATTTTTGTAACTCAATATTCATTTCTTTAAGACACATTAAAGCACGTTCATGAAGGTCATTTGTAGTGAGAATTTTATATTTTTCTTCTATACTTAAATTCATGTTTGAACAAACAAAATTCACTAAAAATGAATCACTTTGAATATTCTTAATTGCAAATGAAGCTTCACTAGGAATATTTGGATTTTCTTCAATAATTTGAAGGGCAATATCTTTAATCGATTCTATAGTAGCATTAAATTTTTTATTATCTTTTTCAGGTTTAACCTCATTTATTTCTTTTATTTGAGCGGTAATAAAAGGATCTTCTGTTAGAACTTTTTCAATTGAAAATCTTTTTTTGCCTTGTATTATTACAGTTACATTACCATCTGGCATTTGCAATACTCGTAATATTTTAGCAACTGTTCCCGTTGAATGAATATCATTTAAAGTAGGCATTTGAACTTTTGAATCTTTTTGCGAAACAACTCCTATAAGCTTTTCTTTAGTATTAGAATCTTTAATTAATTTAATCGATTTATCTCTTGAAGCGGTAATAGGAATTACTACACCTGGAAACATAACAGTATTTTTTAATGGAAGAATAGGTAAAGTATCCGGCAAAGATTCTTTCGAAATAGCTTCTTCATCATCAGATGTCATTAGAGGAATTAAATCTGAATCTTCATCTATATTTTGTAATGACATCATGTCAAGATTTAATAATTTTGTTTTAGACATAAAAAATAATTAAGTCAAAGTGTCATATCCTTATAAAACAAACCTAGATAAATATGTAATTACAGGGTTAAACTACCTTTTTAGATTATACAATTCAAATAATTCAACATTCATGCCATAAAAATTAATAATTTTTAATTTTTATTCTCTTTAACAAAATTGCTCCGAGAAGAAAAATAAATATGAAAACTAAAATTGAATTTCTCATACTGCCAGTAATCTGATCAACAAATGCAAACAATGTCATTCCAAAAACTACACTTACTTTTTGAGAGACATCATAAAAACTAAAATAAGAAGTGGTATTATCAGTTTCAGGAATCATTTTAGAAAAAGTTGATCTAGAAAGTGCCTGAATGCCTCCCATTACCATACCTACCATTGCAGCAGCAATATAAAATTCCATAGGAGTAGTAATAAAGTAGGCTCCCATACATAGAAATGCCCAAATAAAATTTAAAATAATAAGAGTATAGATATTACCAATTTTTTTAGAAATTTTTGCAGTTAACATTGCTCCAAAAACAGCGATCAATTGAATTAAAAGAATACTAACAATTAAACCAGTAGTTTTTTCATCTTTAGGCCATTTAATTTCTTGTTCACCAAAATAGGTGGCAATAAGTAAAACCGTTTGAAGAGCTGAACTATAAATAAAGAATGCAATCAAAAATCTTTTTATAACTATAATTCTTTTTAATTCATTCCAAACTTCTTGGAGCTCTTTGAAACCATTAAAAAACACATGATTAATAATTTTTCTTTTCTCTGTTAGATTTGGCAAATAATAAAAAGTATACTGACTACAAATCATCCACCATAATCCAACTGAAATAAAAGAATATTTCATGGCTATAAGTTCAGGTTTATCACCTACTATTCCAAAAGATTCAGGTGACATAACCATAGCTAAATTGAATAGTAATAAAATAACACTACCAATATAGCCCATTGCATAACCCTTAGCACTTAATTTATCTTGTTGTTCTTTAAAAGCAATATCTGGAAGATAAGAATTATAAAAAACCAAGCTTGCCCAGAAAGAAAGTAGAGCAAAAAAATAAAAAAACAAACCCAAATAAATATTTTCTAAATCAAAAAAATAAAGCCCCATACAAGATATTGAGCCCATATAACAAAAAAACTTAAGAAAACTTTTTTTATTTCCCATATAATCTGCAATTCCAGAAAGTATTGGGGTTATAAAAGAAAGTATTATAAAAACAAATGCTGTTAAAAAGCTAATTAAAGCTGTATTTTTAAAATCAAAACCAAAAACATTAATATACAAATCATCGACAAACATAGCTCCATAATAAATTGGAAACACAGAAGAGGATATTACTAAAGGATAAACAGAATTAGCCCAATCATAAAATGCCCAAGCATTTAATACTTTACTATCTCCCTTCTTGTAGTTAAGTTTTGACATCATTAATACTTGTTTTATTATTTATGCAATATACTTAATTCATTTTGGCTTCTTATTTTAAAATTATTAAGTAATTTCGTAAAAATTTTAAAATCATAAATGAAAAAATTTTATTTAGTTATTAGTTTTACTTTCTTATTAATAAGTTGTAATGAATTTAACACTTTAAACAAAAAAAATATATCTAAAACAAAATCAAATATTAATTTAGATAAAACAATTAACTTAAATAAAGGAATATATTATTGCAAAAAGTGTAATTCAAAATTATATAGTTCTACTAATAAACTTGATTCAAACGACAATAATGAAAGCTTCTACAAATCAATTGAAGATAATGTTGAATATGATGTTGATTATAGGGCTAATAATAATAAAACTGAATTAAAATGTAAAAACTGTGGGATCCACATAGGGAATGTTTGGAACGACGGACCTAAAGAATCAACAGGCAACAGGCATTGCGTGACCAAAAATGCATTACTTTTTAAATCTATAAATAACAGTAAATGAAAAAGATTTTCTTAATTCTAATAATAAATATTATCATGACAAATTTCAGCTACTCTCAAGAACAAAATGAAATTAAAAAAACTGATTCTGACTGGAAAAATGATCTTAATAATCTAAGCTATCGAGTTTTAAGAAATTCTTATACCGAAAGACCTTTTACAGGAGAATATAACATGCATTTTGAAAATGGAGCCTATAATTGTAAAGGCTGTAATCAACTTCTATTTTCAAGTACTAATAAATATGAAAGTAATTGTGGATGGCCTAGTTTTGATCAAGCAATTCCAAACTCTATAGTTTACATTAAAGATCTTTCGCAGAATATGAATAGAATTGAAGTGAAATGTTCAAAATGTGATGGTCACTTAGGACATGTTTTTAATGATGGACCTAAAGAAACAACGGGAAAAAGATATTGTATAAACTCGGCCGCATTAACATTTGATAAAAAATAAAATATGGAAAAATTCGATTTAATAATTTTAGGTAGCGGACCAGGTGGTTACGTAACTGCAATTAGAGGATCTCAACTTGGATTAAAAACCGCTATTGTTGAAAAAGAAAGTTTAGGTGGAGTTTGTTTAAACTGGGGGTGCATCCCTACAAAAGCATTATTAAAATCTGCTCAGGTTTTTGAATACATAAAACATGCAGCTGATTATGGGATTAATATAACTGATGCTGATAAAGATTTTAATAAAGTTATTAAAAGAAGCCGAAAAGTCGCTGAAACCATGAGTAAAGGAGTAAACTTTCTTATGAAAAAGAATAAGATTACTGTGTTTAATGGTTTTGGAAAGCTAAATTCTAACAACACAATTAAAATTATGAATGAAAATAATGAAGAAAATATTATTTCATCTGATAAAATAATAATAGCTACAGGAGCTAGATCTAGAGAACTACCATCATTAAAACAAGATGGCAAGCATATCATTGGTTACAGACAAGCTATGAATCTTGAAAAACAACCTAAAGATATTGTTATTGTTGGGTCAGGAGCAATAGGAATAGAATTTGCATATTTTTATAATTCAATGGGCTCTAATGTTACAATAGTTGAATACTTAGATAGAATAGTTCCGGTTGAAGACCATGAAATCTCAAAAGAATTAGAAAAAAGTTTAAAAAAGAAAGGAATTAACATCATAACATCTTCTGAAGTTGAAAAAGCAAATGTAAATGAACATGGAGTAGTTGAGATTCATATAAAATCAATTAAAGGAGATAAAAGCACTATCAATACAGAAATTGTACTAAGTGCTGTAGGTATTAAAAGTAATATAGAAAAAATAGGATTAGAAGAACTTGGGATTAATACTGAAAATGATAAAATTTTAGTTAACGAATTCTACGAAACTAATCTTAAAGGATATTATGCAATTGGGGATGTAGTAAAAGGACAAGCTTTAGCTCATGTAGCATCAGCTGAAGGAATATTATGTGTAGAAAAAATTGCAGGAATTGATGTAAGTCCTTTAGATTATAACAATATTCCTGGATGCACTTACTCTTCACCTGAAATAGCATCAGTTGGACTTACAGAAGATCAAGCTAAAGAAAAAGGTTATGAAATAAAAGTTGGAAAATTTCCATTTAGTGCATCTGGAAAAGCTCAATCATCTGGAAAAAGTGAAGGATTTGTTAAAGTAATTTTTGATTCAAAGTATGGCGAATGGTTAGGTTGCCATATGATTGGAGATGGAGTTACCGATATGATAGCAGAAGCAGTATTAGGAAGAAAATTAGAAACTACTGGACATGAAGTACTAAAAGCTGTCCACCCTCATCCAACAATGAGTGAAGCTGTAATGGAAGCCGTAGCTGCTGCATATGGTGAAGTAATTCATTTATGATTAATCCAAAAAACTTTCTATAGCTAAATCATAACTTTTTAGACCAAACCCTAAAATAACACCCCTTACATGAGCGCTTAAAAAAGATTTATGTCTAAATTCTTCTCTTGTATATGTATTGGAAATATGCACCTCTATTACTGGACTATTTACTGATCTAATTGCATCACCAATACCAACTGAAGTATGAGTATAAGCAGCAGCATTAATGATAATCCCATCAAATTCAAAACCAACTTCTTGAATTTTTTCAATTAACTCCCCTTCAATATTAGATTGAAAATAATGAAGATCTAATTTTGTGTATTTTATTTTTAAATCATTAAAATATTTATCAAAATTTTGATCGCCATAAATACTTTTTTCTCTTATCCCTAATAAATTTAGATTGGGACCATTTATAATTTGTAATTTCATTAAAATATTTTTTATAAAAATATAAAAATAACATTTAATTTATGCTATATAATTAATCATGAAATGGGATAAACTTTTAAATGATTTTAAAAATTATTTAAAAATTGAAAGAAATCTTTCAATTAACACAATTGAAAGCTACCTATTTGACGTAAAAAAATTAGTTAATTTTTTAAAATCAAGTAAAATAAAAATCAAACCTGAAGAACTTACTGAAACTTTAGCAAAAGAATTTATTTATGATCTATCAAAGAAAGTAAAGTCTCCTACCCAAGCTAGAATTATTTCAGGTCTAAGACGTTTTTATGACTATTTAATTTTAGAAGATATAATTGTGACAAATCCTATTCAAAATATTGAGACCCCAAAAATTGGAATTAACCTTCCTGTCACATTAACTATTCAAGAGATTGATAATATTATTTCAAGTATTAAATTAACAGCAAAAACAGGAGTTAGAAATATTGCTATTATAGAACTGCTTTATAGCTGCGGATTAAGAGTTTCAGAGTTAATAAATTTAAAAATATCAGATTTATTTTTTAAGGAATCATTAATTAAAGTTACTGGAAAAGGAAATAAAGAAAGGTTCGTTCCAATAAGCACTCAAGCTCAATTATATATTAATAATTATATTAAAGATATAAGATGTTTTAAAAAAATAAAGAAAAACTTTGAGGATACTTTATTCCTTAATGAAAGAGGAAGCAGTCTTTCAAGAGTTATGATATTTATAATTCTTAAAGAACTAAGCATTAGTTCTAATATCAAAAAAAAAATAGGTCCTCACACATTTAGACATTCTTTCGCTACCCATTTAATAGAAAATGGAGCAGACTTAATCACAATACAAAATATGCTTGGTCATGAAAATATAACTACTACAGAAAGGTATTTGCATGTAAGTAAAAAACACTTAATAGATTCGATGATGAAATTCCATCCAAGAACAAAAATGTAAAGCTTAAGAATTTACAATCATTCTAAAACCTTCTCCATGAATATTTTCAATCTCTACTTTTTCGTCCTTACTTAAAAGTTTTCTAATTTTTGCTATATAAACATCCATACTTCTAGATGTGAAATAATTGTCATCATTCCAAATTTTAACCAATGCAAGTTCTCTTGGCATTAAATCATTTAAATGGATTAAAAGCATTTTAAGTAATTCATTTTCTTTTGGAGAAAGCTTTATAATTTGTTCGGACTCAAACTGTAGAGTTCTTAATTTTGAATTAAATTTAAATTTTGAAAAATCAAATTCATATTGTGAATCATCTTTGCGTTTTGATAATTGCTTTCTTTTAAAAGTTGATTTAATTTTTAAAAGTAATATATCCGAATCAAAAGGTTTAGTTAAATAATCATCAGCACCTATTTTATACCCTTTCAAAACATCTTCCTTTAATGTTTTTGCAGTAAGAAAAAACAGAGGGACATCCTTGTTAATTTCTCTAATTTCTTTAGCTAAAGTAAATCCATCTTTATATGGCAACATCACATCAAGGATACACAATCCAAAATCGTTTTTTTTAAATTTTTCTAAACCTTCAATTCCATTTTTAGCTAAAGTCACATTATAAGAATGTAGTTTTAAAAAATCATTTAAAATTGCACCGAAATTAATATCATCTTCTACTAATAATATGTTTTTATCACTATTTTTCATGTATTATTAAAAATTAATAATTTTATAATAATTTTACAATTTAGATTTATTTTTTATACTTAAAGGTAGTGTAATTATAAAAGCACTGCCCTTACCTATTTCACTATCTACATAAATTGTGCCATTATGTAAATCTATAATTTTCTTGACATAGGACAATCCTAAACCATGTCCTTTTACATCATGTATATTCCCTTTAGTTTTTCTATAAAACTTATCAAATATTTTATTTTTTACATCAGAAGTCATACCTATACCATTATCAATGACTTTTATTAGTATAGAGTTGTTTTTGTCTTCAGAAACAATTCTAATTTCAGGTTCTTCTCCAGAATATTTAATAGCATTTTCTAAAATATTTACAAAAACATTTACAAAATCGTCCTCTGAAATTTCGATTTCACTATTCATAGATAAAAAATCCAATTTAACTTGTACATTCCTATCTTTAAGTAATAAATCTAAATGCAATAAAGATTCATTAATTACAGCGTGTAAGTCACAAACTGATTTTTTTATAATATTTTCTTTTCTGTCAAGTTGAGATATTCTTAAAACATTTTCAACTTGAAAATTCATCCTTTCATTTTCATCTCTTATCATTTTTAAATACTGATCTCTTTTTAATAAATCATTTTGAACTTGTTTATTCTTAATGGCATCTAAAGCAAGTTTTATTGTTGCTATAGGTGTTTTAAACTCATGGGTCATGTTATTTATAAAATCCGATTTCATTTCAGAAACTTTTTTCTGTCTTAAAACTTGATAAATAGTTGATGTAAAAGTTATAATTATTGTGATAGTAAATAACAATGAAAGCAATATTAAAGTGGTTAAAGAAGATCTTAAAAAAAAAATTCTTTCTGGAAAAGCTATAACTAATTCAAAATCACTATCTCCTTTTTCATTAACAAATAGAGGTGATTTATATTTTTTTAAACCTTCTAAGTTGGTATAATTATCTGAGCCTACTTTAGTTGCTAAATCTCCATTAAAAACTCTATACTGAAAAGGAATATCTATATCTCGATCCCTTAATTCTCTTTGTAATAAAAGCTCAAGCTCAACGTTGGTAAGTCTTCTATGTATTGGTTTTAATGCTGCCAATTCCATAAATACAGAGGCATATTTGGCTTTATCCATCAAAGATAATCTTTCAACACGCTGAAGTCTTTCAATACTACTCATGTTTTTCATTTCTCTATCAAAAGCTTCATCAATAATTGTTGTAGTTTTTATACCCTTATATTCAAGAATTGAAGATGAATCTTCAGATTTTGGCTCAAATAGTTTTGCAGAAATATTATAATCTTCTTCTAAAATACCATGAGAATATATATAGGTTTGATTAGTATTTACATTTCTATCAACATACTTAAAAACAGCTGTTAATTGAGCTTCTTTAGGCGATCCTATACTATCAACTAATTTTTGATAAACTGCTAAATAATTTCTGAGTTCTCTGCTTTGAATTTGTTCAGATACTGACTTTAAAGATTGATTAATATTTAAAGAAAATTGTTCTTCCTTATTATCTAAAGTTGTTTTAATCCAAAAAGCTTGCACTAAAATTATTCCGACCAAAGCTATACTCATTATGATAATTAGAGGGAAAAATATTTTTTTATTCATTGTCTAAAATAGAATCTAATTATTATTTAAAAAGTTTATCCAAAGTATCTATTAAATCTAAAACACTATTATTAATTTTTGAAATAAAATCATTATTAATAATATAATCTGCTAAAGGAATTTTTTTTTCATCTTTCCATTGATTATTAATCCTAATCAAAACATTCTCTTTGTCAACTTTATCTCTTTTAACAACTCTTTTAATCCTTTCATTTAAATCTGAAGTTACTAAAATATTATAATCATTTTTCTTATATGATCCCGATTCAAAAATTAATGCAGACTCAAAAACAACATATTTAAAAAAGAATTTCTTTTTCCATTCTAAAAAGTCTTTATACACAAAAGGATGAACAATCTTATTTATTTTTTTTAATGCAAGCTTATCATTAAAAACTACTCTAGAAATATATTTCTTATTTAAATTATTATTTTTATAAGATTCTAAACCAAAATTTTCTATTATACTTCTTTTTAAGTCAGAAGAATTGTTCATAAGAAACTTTGCTCTAGAATCTGAATCATATACTGGTATACCATTTTTAATCAATATTTTTGAAACAGTTGTTTTTCCAGAACCAATTCCACCAGTAAGTCCTATATTTTTCATTTAATAATTAAAAACTTATTCATTAAAAAGCAATTTAGTTAAAAATAAACTTGTTTAATGCGGTCATAAATTTTAAATTAAGTGCAGGTAAATTATAAAACTCTAGTCAGAAGAAGAAACAATATCAATTATTTCCTGACTGACACCAACGTTAGAAAAGCCGCCATCATTATATAAATTTTGAAGGGTAACTCTTTTTGTTAAGTCTGAAAAAAGTGTAATAGTATAATTTGCACAATCTAAAGCAGTAGCATTACCTAAGGGTGACATTTTTTCAGCATAAGTAATAAATCCATCAAAACCAGTAACTCCTTTCCCCGCAGTAGTTGGTGTTGGAGATTGTGAAATTGTATTAACTCTTACTTTACGATCCTTTCCAAAAAAATAACCAAAACTTCTAGCAATGGATTCTAAATAAGCTTTATTATCAGCCATATCGTTGTAATTAGGAAAAACTCTTTGAGCTGCCATATAAGAAAGAGCAACAATACTAGACCATTCATTCATAGCATCAAGTTTATATAAACTTTGTAATAATTTATGGAAAGAAACTGCTGAAACATCCCATCCTTTACTTGTCCATTCATGATTCAAATCAGTATAGTGCTTTCCTTTTCTAACATTAACAGACATACCTATGGAATGTAAAACAAAATCAATTTTACCATCAAAGATTTCCATACTTTGGTTTATTAAATTTTCTAAGTCTTCTATTTTAGTAGCATCAGCTGGAATAAGCTTAGAATTAGTTTTTTTTGCTAGTTCATCAACCTGTCCCATTCTAAGAGCAATAGGAGCATTAGTTAAAACAAATTGACCACCTTCTTCGTGAACTCTTTCTGCTGTTTTCCATGCAATTGAATTTTCGTCTAAAGCTCCAAAAATAATTCCTTTTTTTCCTTTTAACAGATTATATGACATAATATAGTTTTTAATAAATATAATATTAATTAAGTAACTCTCTTGCATGAACTAATGCAGAATCAGAAAGAATATCACCAGAGAGCATTTTGGCAATTTCATCGACTCTTTCATTAAAATTAAGTTTTTTTATTTTAGTATTAGTGATGCCAAAATTATCGTGTTTGTATACATTAAAATGATGGTCTCCTTTAGCAGCAATTTGTGGGAGATGTGTTATCGCAATAATTTGCATGTTTTTACTCATTCCCAACATAATGTTAGCCATAGCATTAGACATTTCTCCAGAAATTCCAGTATCAATTTCGTCAAAAATCATAGTTGGTAATTTTGAATGAGATGATAAAATAGATTTAATTGAGAGTAAAATTCTTGAAAGCTCACCTCCAGAAGCAACTTTAAATAAAGGAGCGTACTCTATCCCTTTATTTGAAGAAAACATAACTTCTATCGTATCTTTTCCAAACTTATTATAGTCTTTAGCATCATTTATATTAAAATTAAAAGAAGCATTTTCCATTCCTAAATGATTTAAAATAGACTCTATATCTAACTTTAATTTTGGTAATATTTTTTTTCTAGAAATAGATATCTTCTTCGATTGTTCATCCAGTAAAGATTCTTTTAAAACAATTTCATTTTGTAAATTTTCAATGTCTATTTCAATATTTTCATTTTTTTGTAATTGAAGTTGAAGTTTATTAGTTTTTTTAATTAATTCAGCAACAGAATTAACAGAATGTTTCTTTTGCAGGTTATAAATTATATTTATCCTAAGCTCCATTCTCTCTAATTCAGAAGAATCATTACTAAAATCAAGAGTTGGAATGTTTAATTCTGTTTTTATATCATCTAGCTCAATTAATATGCTTTCAATTCTATCTTTTATTTCTAAATAATTATCAGAATATTTAGAAATATTACTTATAATAGAATTCAAGACTATTATTTTATTTTCAATACTACTTTCATCTAAATATAATAAAGAGTCTATTTGTTCTAAAGATGTCCTTATTTCTTCAGAATTTTTTAGCATTTTAAGCTTGCTTTCTATTTCTTCCTGTTCTCCTAAAACAAGCTTAGAATTTAGTAATTCATTTAATATATAAAGATTATAATCATAGTCATTCTTTAAACTTATATTAAGTCTATTTAGTTTTTCTAATTCTAAAGATTGTTCATTGTAGAATAGTAGATTCTCTGAAAAATTTTTTACAATATTCTGTTGTTCTGACAAATTATCAATTAAAGAAAAAAAGAAATAATCATTCGAAAGCATTAGAGATTCATGTTGTGTATGAATATCAATTAATTTTTCTCCAATAGATTTCATTATTTCTAAATTTGCTGGAGTATCATTTACAAAAGATCTTGATTTTCCACTAGGCAATATCTCTCTTCTTAAAATAGTTTGATCAAAATAATCTAAATTATTTTCATCAAAAACATATTTTATATTGAGTTTACTTAAACAAAATTCAGCCTCTATAATACATTTAATATTATTATCTTTTAATGAATTATGATCTGCTCTCTTACCAGTAAGTAAAGAAAGTGCATTTAACAAAATAGACTTGCCTGAACCAGTATCACCAGTAATTGTAGAAAATCCATTTGAAAAATCAATTTCTATTTTATCAATTAATGCGAAATTTTTTATAGAAATTTTTGTGAGCAAAATATTAATTTATTAAAATCAAATATAACTAGATTAAACAATGATTTAAAATAATTAATTATCTAATATTATACCATTTATTAGAAAAAAAAGGAGCCATTTTATTTAATTGGTTAAAAAGGATTCCAGTATTGAAATCAGGGCCAGCAGAAAACACATCTACAATTTCATCAGATTTGGTTTCAAAAAATATTTTTAATAACATAGAATTAGGGACTCTTCTGTTCATTCTTTCCAAAGAAATAATGGAATTAGAAATATTTTTTTTAGAAAGTAATATATCATTATGCATTAAATCAAGTCCATTAACATGATAATTATATAACATTTCTCTAAATTCTTTTGAATTTGAAGAATTTAGGTTTTCAATTAACCAAAATTTATTAATTCTTCCTCCAGAATCACTTGAACCCCAACCATTTCCAGTACTTTGATTGGCTAAATTTAATATTTCTTGAGATTTATTATAAAAAATTTTTCCTGATTCTTTAATGTAGGAATCGGTATCAATACCTAATATTATATTTATATAAAAAGAAAGTAAAGAAACTATATTAGATTGATATTGATTTTCAGTATAAAACAATGGTTCAAACTCTATATATTCAAATTGAAAATTTTTTTCTACAAAATTAAACATAGGGGTTTGATAGGTTGAATTAAAAACTGGTCTTAAAGTTTGAAATTCAAAATTTGCAATGAATTTGTTGTCAGAATAACTAGTTATAGTAACTAATAGGTTTAAATCTATCTTTTCAAAATCTAACATTTTATTATCAGTCCATGAATTAAAATTAATAAAGTTTGAAATAGACTTTTCTAAATTATTAAATACAGACTTATTCGTCTGATTTATAAAATCAGAATTAACTATTACTTTACTATCTATTTCTTGAGATAAGCAAATGTTAGAGGAAATTAATAGTATGAAAAATCTAAACAATTTCATTTATTAACTGAATAATCTTATTGAATATATCGATAGAAACCTCATGTTTACTTTTTAATTTAAACTCTGTAATTTGACTTTTATTATTTATAAAAGTGATTTTATTTGTATCATGACTAAAGCCGGCGCCTTCATCCTTCAAAGAGTTTAAAACGATAGCATCAAGGTTTTTCTTTTTAATTTTTTTAATAGCATTTTCTAATTCATTATCAGATTCTAGAGCAAAACCTATTAAGAGTTGATCTTGTTTTTTAATTTTACCTAGATGATTTAAAATATCGATATTAGGAACTAAATTAATAGATAAATTGATTTTATCATCCTTTTTTATCTTATTAGAAACTGATTTTTTAGGTTTAAAATCAGAAACAGCTGCGGATAAGATTGAGATGTCAGCTGAAAGAAAAAATTCTTTAGTTTTTATGAACATCTCATCAGCTGTCACAACATTAACAACCTTTATATTATTGCTTTTTATTGATAAACTGGTTGGACCAGTAACTAATACCACTTCTGCACCTAATGAAGATGCAGTATTCGCTAGTGCAAATCCCATTTTGCCACTTGAATAATTTCCTATAAAACGAACAGCATCAATAGGTTCATAAGTTGGGCCAGCAGTAATTAAAATTTTTTTTCCATAAAGCTTTAATCCTTTAATTATATCATTTATAATAAAATCAATAATTTGATCTGGCTCTTGCATTCTTCCTTCTCCTTCTAAACCACTAGCTAAAAAACCAGAATTGACCGGAATATGTATATTGCCAAAATCAATTAATTTTTTAATATTCAACTGATTAGCTTTATTCTTATGCATTTCTAAATCCATAGCTGGAGCGAAATAAACAGGACATTTTGAAGATAAATAAGTGCCTAATAATAAATTATCAGCTCTAGCTGAAGCCATTTTTGATAAAGTATTTGCTGTAGCTGGAGCAATAATCATATAATCAGCCCATATAGACAATTCAACATGGTTATTCCATAATTCATTTTTATTATCCTTGTTAAAAAATTCTGATAGAACAGGTCGATTAGAAAGAGTAGATAAAGTTAAAGGTGTTACAAAGTCTTTAGCACTAGGAGTCATAATCACCTGAACGTTAGCTCCAGATTTTATTAATAGTCTTACTAAAAATGTTGATTTATAAGCTGCTATTCCTCCTGAAATTCCTAATAGGATATTTTTTCCATTTAGAATAGACATGTCTACTCTTTAATTTCAGTATTTCTGTAGTATATTTTTTCTAACAACCAATTTTCAATTGCCATAGCATGAGCTTTAGGTAGCTTTTCGTAAAATTTAGAAACCTCTATTTGTTCCTTATTTTCAAATATTTCATCTAAACTTTCAGTAGGACTAGCAAACTCTTCTAGCTTATCTAATAGTTCTTTTTTAATAGATTCATTAATTTGAATAGTTCTTTTAGAAATAATTGATATTGCCTCATATATATTGTCAGTTTTAGCATCTACAACGTTTCTATCGTAAGTAATAGTATCTAGAGGAGCATTGGTTTTTTTAAAATCCATATTTTTTTTTTACTGAATTTAATTATTTGCAAATATAGTAATTTCTTGATCGATTATCTCAATCAATTTATTTGATTTATCAATATATTTAGACTCAGGGTATGTGCTCAATAATTCTTTATAAATTTTTTTGGCATTATCAAGTCTTTCAGGCTTTTTAGAATTAATACTATTTACAGCTAATTCGTAGGAAGAGTCAAGCAAGTAATATAACGCGTCTTCTCTATATGGTGTGCCAGGATAATCAGAAATAAAATCATCCAAAACTATAATAGCAGATTTATAATCTCTAATGGTATTGTATTGTTTGGCTATTTCAAATGCTTTAAATTCTAATTTCAATCTAAGCTCTTGAACAAAATCATTTGCATCTGACATCTTTTCTGAATTAGGATAAAAATTTATAAATTCTTGTAATTTATCAATAGCCTCTGCAGTCTCTTTTTGATCTAAACTATGAACAGGTGAAACTTTATAATAAGCATAAGCGGATAAGTAATTAGCTTCTTCAACCTTCTGACTTAAAGGATATGCTTTAGAAAAACTTTCGAATTGATAAGCGGCCAACATATAGTTCTTCATGTTTAGTAAAGAATTGGCATAGAAAAAAGTGATTCTTTCCGCTTGAGGTTTTCCTCTGTATTTTGGTAATATTTGTTCAAAAAGCCTGCTAGCTCTCCTAAACTCTTGATTTTCATAATACTTTTCTGCCATATCGTACTTAACTTTTATATCTTCATTCTTAAGCACTCTCTGAAACTCATTACAAGATGATAAAGTGATTAGAAAAAAACCTAATAGTAATAATTTATTTTTTTTCAACATTTGTCAAATTTAATGTTTTTTTCTCATTAAAGTTTATAAATATTAAGACTGTATTACTAGATTTAGTTCAAGTATCAATGAAGCTTGTGTAAAAGAAAATTTTTAATTTCTGAATACAATTCATTTGAAGCTGAGACCAAAGGAAGTCTTAACTGATTTTGGCATAATTTTTTAATTGATAATGCAGCTTTTAAACCTGTTGGATTACCTTCTTTAAAAAGAAGAACTAACAATTCATGAATGTTATCATATTGTTTTTTACTATTATCTTCATCATTTTCTAATGCAAAATTTATAATATTTGAAAAATGCTTAGGGATACAACCTGCTGCTACCGAAATAACACCATCCGCACCCTTTAAAACACTTTGATAAGCAGTATCATCATCTCCAGATATTATTAAAAAGTCATCTGGTTTATTAGAAATTAGTTTCATTATTTGATTCATATCGCCACTTGCTTCTTTAATTCCAATTATGTTTCTGTGATTTTTAGCTAATTTAATTGAAGTAGATGGCTCCATGTTACAGCCAGTTCGAGTTGGTACATTATATAAAATTATTGGTAATGGAGATGATTTGGATATGGCTGAAAAATGTTCATACAAACCATTTTGTGTAGGTCTATTATAAAATGGCGTTACAGATAGAATAGCGCTAAATCCCTTTAAATCAGATTTAATAATATATTCAGACAGTGACTGTGTGTCATTTGATCCTATACCAATTACTAAAGGAACTCTATTATTATTGGCTTCAATAAAAGCATTTCTTGAAATAATTTTTTCCTTTTCACTTAAAGTAGAAGACTCTCCAGTTGTTCCATGTACTACTATATAATTAATTCCATTTTTTATTAAAAAATCAACCATTTTTTTAATAGAATCAAAGTCAACAGATAAGTCCGTTTTAAAGGGGGTAGCAATTGCCACACCAGTTCCTATGAATTTGATTAAAATACTATTCATTTAATCAGCTTTAAATATTTGATTAATTCAATTTTAAAATTTTTAAATTTTTTAATCTTGTTTGAAAAAATCAAATCATTTAGTTTATAATCTACAGATTCAAACCCAACCCTAAACTTAGCTTTGGTTTTGGAAGATAACAAGGTTAATAAAGAATTTGATTTAAAAAAATTAATTAACAAGTCATAATCATTTGAAATAAATTCTAAAGAATCATTTCCAATTAGGTTACCATAAAAAGAAACACATTCAGGTGTAATATTCATACTTGAAAAAACATTAAATACATTTTTATTTTCCTGAAATGTAATAATTTTTAAATCCTTTTCTTTGAGCCCGATTGAATCAGCTAAATCAATAAATACATCCACTGAAACAGGAAATGAAGGGTCTATAATACACCCTAAAGATTTTATTGGGTTTGGTTTAATTCTATTTTGTTTACCAAGATCAACTAAAGATTTATTAATCTTTTTTTTTAGAAGCTTTTCATGTAGTGATTTAAAAATCATATCTTTAAAAGTTGTGTAAAATTACATATTTCATCTTTGAAAACTACATTATACTTGAATAATATAAACTTTAAACTTTTTGTTATAATTATAACAATAATGACAACCTCTTGTAGAGAGGAAACTTATATAATTAAAGAAATTAAAGTAAATAATATCAAAATTGCTGATAGCTTAAGTGTAAACAATGAGTTAGAGTCTATAATTTCACCTTTTAGAGATGAAATAAAAAAGCTTGAAAAAGTAATTGGATATTCTAATGAATCCTTAAGTATAAGAGATGGTGAACTAGAATCTACCTTAGGTAACTTAATTGCAGACATATTAATTGAAGAATGTAATCCGGTTTTTAATGATCTTACAACAAAAAATATTGATTTTTCTTTATTTAATTATGGTGGAATTAGAGGAAATATGAACAAAGGTAATATTACCCAACATGATTTATTTACTATCATGCCATTTCAAAATATTGCAATAGTTGTAAAACTAAACGGAAGTAAAATTTTAGAATTATTAGAGTATCTAAATCTAGAAAATATCGCTCATCCAATTTCTGGTATTAGCATAGAATTTAATCAGAATGAAATAAAGGCAATTATAAATGGTAAAGATTTTAATATTAATAAATCATATTATGTTTTGACTTCAAATTTTCTTCAAGAAGGAGGGGATAAAATGATTTTTTTTAAAGAACCTGAAGAACTTTATGATTTAAATTTAAATATAAGGGATGTATTAATCTATCACATAGCCAATAAAAAAATGATTTCTAGTAAACTTGATAATAGAATTAAAAGAATTAGATGAAAAGAAGACATTTTTTAAACAAGGTTAAGTCTACCACAATAATAGGTTTATCATACCCATTACTAAGTTTTGAAAAATTTGAAAAAAAATTAAAAAAAATTACAATACTACACACAAATGACGTCCATAGTCATATTGATCCATTTCCAAAAAACGATCCATTAAACCCAAATGGAGGTGGTGTAATTGCAAGAGCTAACTTAATTAATGTTTTAAAAAAAGAAAACCCTAATACTATTGTTTTAGATGCTGGTGATGTATTCCAAGGGACTCCTTATTACAATTTCTTTGGAGGAGAAATTGAATTGAAATTAATGAGTAAAATGGGTTATAGTGCTTCTACACTTGGAAATCATGAATTTGATAGTGGATTAGATAAATTAGCTAAATCGTTAAAACATGCCAATTTTTCATTTCTAAATTCTAATTATACCTTAAAAAACACTGCTCTAGAAAATAAAATAAAAAAATATGAAATTTTTGAAATAGATGGGGTAAAAATTGGTGTATTTGGATTAGGAATTGAATTAGATGGGTTAGTTGAAAAAAATCTCTATAATGGAATTAAATATTTAGATCCAATTGAAATAACACAGGATATAACTAACAAATTAAAAAATTATTATAATTGTGACATCATTATATGCTTATCTCATTTAGGTTATAATTATAATAAAAAAGAAGAGATAATTTGTGATTTAATTTTAGCAAAAAAAACAAAAAATATTGACTTAATAATTGGAGGTCACACCCACACATTCATGGAAAAACCAATTGAAGTTTATAATTTAATTGGTAAAAAAGTGCTAATAAATCAAGTTGGATGTTTTGGTATTAATTTAGGAAAAATTGATTTTTATTTATCTGAAAATTCTATTTCAGAAAATTCTGAAACTATAAAAGTTTAGATTCAATAAGATTACTCAAATCATTTTCAGAAATTATTGATAATCCTATACTTTTAGCTTTTTCTATTTTACTTGGACCAATATTATTTCCTCCTAATAAAAAATTTGTTTTTGAAGTAATTGAAGTTGATACTTTTCCTCCATTTTTTTCAATTATTTTTTTAAGTTCATCCCTAGATTTAGTTTCAAACACTCCTGAAATAACAAATATATAATCTGATAAAACATCATTTGTAGGCTCATCAATAACATTGATTTGAAATTGTATACCAAATTCTCTAAGTCTATTTATTAATTCCATATTAAATTCATTATTAAAAAAATCAATTATACTTTCAGAAATTCTTTCACCTATTTCATCAACCAATAATAAATCATCATAAGTCTTTGAAATTAAAAGGTCTATAGTTTTAAATTCTCTTGCTAATTTTTTAGCTACAGTTTGCCCTACATATCTAATTCCTAAAGCAAATAATACTCTTTCAAAATTTATTTTTTTAGACTCTTCTAAACCAATAAATATATTATCTATTGATTTATCTGCCATTCTCTCTAATGAAATCAAATCCTCTCTTTGTAATTCATAAAGATCAGCACAATTTAAAATCAATCCATTGCTATATAATAAATCAATAGTTTCATTACCTATGCCATTAATATCCATAGCTTTTCGAGAAATAAAATGCTGAATTCTTCCCTTTATCTGAGTAGGACAATAATTTACATTTAAACAATAATGCTGAGATTCAGACTCATTTCTTATAAGATTTTGACCACACGAAGGACAATTTTCGATAAATTTTATTTTTTTAGAAGATGGGTTTCTTTTGTTTAAATCTATACCTACTATCTTAGGAATAATTTCACCACCCTTTTCAATAAATACTTGATCATCAAAATAAAGATCAAGTTTATTTATTTGATCTTGATTATGTAAAGAGGCTCTTTTTACATAAGTTCCGCCCAAAAGAACTGATTCTAAGTTAGCCACTGGCGTTACAGCTCCTGTTCTGCCTACTTGATAAGAAACGCTTAAAAGTTTAGTTGAAACTTGTTCAGTCTTGTATTTATATGCTATTGACCATCTAGGATATTTGGATGTGTGTCCTAATTGTTTTTGAAAATTTAAATTATCCACTTTAATAACAATACCATCAATGTCAAAATTTAATTCTAATCGTTCTTTTTCCCAAAAATTTATAAATTTTATAACTTCATTTAAATTATTACAAAGTTTATAAGTATTAGAAATATTAAAACCCCAATCTAACGCATTTATTAAATATTCATTTTGAGTTTTAAAATTATTATCTTCTGTAACAATCTGATACAAAAAACACTTCAAAGGTCTTTTTGCTACTTCCGAACTATCTTGTAGTTTTAAGCTGCCTGAAGCTGTATTTCTAGGGTTCATGTATGGTTCTAGACCTTCACTTATTCTATTTTTATTCATTTTAATAAAATCATTCTTATCAATAATTATTTCACCACGAATTTGAAATTTATCTGGATATGAACCCTTTAATTTTAGAGGAATTGTTTTAATAGTTTTTATATTTTCTGTTACATCGTCTCCTTGTATACCATCGCCTCTAGTAACTGCTTTAATTAAAACACCATTATCATAGGTTAAGTTAATTGAAACACCATCAAATTTTAATTCACATAAAAATTTAAAATCTGTGACTTCTAAATTTTTATTTAATCTTTGATTCCAATCTTCCAAATCCTCTTTTGAATAAGAGTTGTCTAATGAATACATAGGGTATTTATGTATTATTGAATTAAAACGTTTAACAACCACCCCCCCTACTCTTTTAGTAGGTGAATTATCATCATTAAATTCAGGAAATTTATTTTCTAAATCATTAAGCTGTTTTAATTTCATATCAAAATCAAAATCACTTATCAAAGGTTTATCTAATACATAATAGTAGTAATTATGTTGATGTAATTCATCTCTTAATTTTTCTATATTTTTCTGAATTAAATTCATTTAAAAGAAGCTTTAATCATTCTGTTTTTTAATCTAAAATCTTTTTTTAATTCAATATCGTAAAAACCTGCATTATTTAAAAGTTTAATAACCCCTATTGATTGATTCTCGTTAATTTCCAAAAAAATCTTTCCATTGTCATTTAAATTTGATTTTGCAAAATCAATAATCTTTAAATAAAAAAATAAAGGATCGTTATCATTAACAAATAATGCTAAATGAGGTTCGAATAAAAGCACATTATTTTGCATTCCTAATTTCTCACTGTCACAAATATAAGGTGGATTAGAGATTATTAAATCAAATTTATTGTTAGATTTAATTGTAGTAATATCTTTTAGTTCAAATAAAACTTTCACTTTATTTTTTGAAGCATTTTTTTCTGCAACAGAAAGAATTTTTTCATCAATATCCCAAGCAGTAACTCTAGAATTTTTAATAAATTTTGCTAATGCAATAGCAATACAACCACTTCCTGTTCCAATGTCTAAAATTGTTTTATTATGGTTATCATCTTTAATAACCCAAGAAACTAATTCTTCAGTCTCAGGTCTTGGGATTAAAACATTAGAATTCAAATTAAACTTTAAGCTCATAAATTCAGATTCTCCTAAAACATATTGTATTGGCATACTTGTTTTAAGCAATGAAACTGCATTCATTAAATTTTCTTTTTGATCGTTACTTAATTTTAAATCAGGGTTTACTATATAATCCATTCGACTAATTCCACAATAATGATCTATTATCCAGAAAAAAACCTCTTCAATTTCATTTTGTTCAATTATTGATTTTAGAATTGTAAAAAAATAATTTCTATATTTTACCAACGTCATTTTAAAGTTTTTAACATCCAAACTTGACATGAAGAATGCCCTGTATTCCCTAGTGGTTTATCTATATATTTAAAACCTTGAGATAAATATAATTTTTGTGCAGAATTCATGTTATACATTGTTTCTATGTAACATTTTTCATAATTAAAACTCACTGCTTTATTAATACATTTTTTTATCATTTTTTTACCCAAACCAATTCCTCTTACTGAATTCAAAAAATACATTTTTTGAAGCTCACAAATATTTTCATTCAAATTTTTTAATTTAGATATTCCTGCTCCACCTAAAATTTTATTTTCAAATTCAATTACATAATAAACACTTGACTTATTATGATAGGCATTAAACATATCTTTCAATTCTAAATCACTTAAAGCTGTACCATTATCAGGAACATTAAACTCCCTCATAACATTAGTTAGTACCGCTTCTAATTTTAAATTATCAGACTTTTTTATTTTCCTAATTAAGTAATCTAAATTCACTTCCATATTTTAGATTATTTTTGCTTTGTGAAGATACATTATATATGTAATAGAGAAAATATATTTTATAATTTATGAGTAATCAAAAAACACATGAATTTTACATGTCAAGGTGCATTGAAATTGCTAATAAAGCTAAAGGCAGGACTTATCCAAATCCTAATGTTGGATGTGTTATAGTTCATAATAAAAAAATAATTTCAGAAGCATATTCAAGTAAATATGGAGGGCCTCATGCAGAATTAAATGCAATTAATATGGTTGAAAACAAAAACAAATTAAAATCTTCAACTTTATATGTAACTCTTGAGCCATGTTCTCATTTTGGAAAAACTCCTCCATGTTGTAATTTAATAACGAAACATAAAATTCCTAATGTAGTTATAGGAACTCTTGATAATAGTTCTAAGGTAAATGGAAAAGGTACTGAACATCTAAAAAAAAATAAAACTAAGGTAATTGTTGGGATTTTAGAAAAAAAATGCAAGGCATTGCATAAAAACTTTTTACATTTCAATAAAGAACATAAACCTTATGTAATTTTAAAATGGGCACAGTCTAACGATAATTATATTTCACCAAAAAATAAACTAAAATCAAAACCGTTTTGGATTAGTAATGTTAAAAGCAGACAATTGGTTCACAAATGGAGGTCTGAAGAGCATAGTATTTTAGTTGGGTATAATACTGTTATTGAAGATGATCCGGTTCTAAATGTAAGAAATTTCAGTGGAGAAAATCCCACAAGAATAGTAATAGATAGAGAAAACACTCTAAGTAAAAATCATAAAGTCTTTAATAATCAATCAAAGACAATAGTAATTAACAAAAGAGAAATAGGTTATTCAAAAAAATATATATCTGATGAAATATGTGAATTTCTTTACAAAAAGAAAATACAATCAGTAATTGTTGAAGGTGGAAAAAAAACTTTAGACGATTTTATAAATAATGGTAACTGGAATGAAGCGCGAATATTTAAAAGTAAAATCATAATAAAGGAAGGAATTAAAGCGCCGAAAATTAATGGAAAAGTTATTTCAGAAGAAAGTATAGGAGATGATATTATTATTGTTATGAAACCTTGGCAATCTCTTTAAGAATACTTTCAGGGCATCTCATAGGTTTATTAGTCTTGGTATTTAAAAAAACTAATTTAGTGTACCCTATAGTTATTATTTGATCATCTCTTTTAATTTCAAAATCAAATTCAATCATGTAGGATGGTATACTTTTAAGCCTAGTAATTAAAATTAATTTGTCATCAAATGAAGCTGGTTGTTTGAAATTAATTTTTAATTCAATTACTGGAAGCATAACTCCATCTTTTTCCATCTGTTTATAAGAAATACCTAATTTTTTCAACCATGTTATTCTGCCTATTTCAAAATATTTAACATAATTTCCATGATAAACAAAAGACATTTGGTCAGTTTCATTATACCTGACCAAAATTTCTATTTCATCTTCCAAATTACACTTTTTATAAGTTTAAAAATCTAAGTCTATAATATGAACAAAAAAAAATTAAAATTCAATAGCAAAATGATTTTTTTTTAATAAAAATTTGCACATATTTGTCAGTGATTATAAATCAGTAAAAATTATTAACTATTATTGATTATTTCAACAACCAAAAATACACCAAAATAAATGATAACTTCGGAATCTGTATGGAACAACTGTCTGAAATTCATAAAAGATAATATACAGATTCAAGCCTATAAAACATGGTTTGAGCCTATTAAACCAATTAAATTTGAAGATAATATTTTAAGTGTTCAAGTTCCAAGTAAATTCTTCTACGAATGGCTTGAAGAACATTACGTTAAATTACTCAAATTAGCCTTAACAAAAGAGCTTGGTGAAAATGCTAGATTAGTCTATGTTATTAAGATGGAAAATACTTTTGGAAATTTAAAACCATTTACTGAAAAAATCCCTAGTCAATATAAAATCAATATTCCTTCTCAACAAGTTGATATGACTTTAAGCAATTTGCAAACAGAATTAAAAAATCCTTTTATTATACCTGGAATTAAAAATTTAAAAATAGAGTCACAATTAAATCCAAACTATACGTTCGATAATTTTCTTGAAGGAGATGCTAACAGACTTGCAAGATCAGCAGGTTTAGCGGTATCTAACAAGCCAGGAGGAACCTCTTTTAATCCTTTACTTATTTTTGGAGGAGTTGGTTTAGGAAAAACTCACCTTGCACATGCAATTGGAGTTAATGTAAAAGAAAAATTTCCTGAAAAAACAGTACTATATATTTCTGCTGAAAAATTTACACAACAGTATATTGAATCAGTTAAAAAAAATAATAGAAATGATTTTATACATTTTTATCAAATTATTGATGTTCTAATTATTGATGATGTTCAATTTTTCTCAGGAAAAACAGGAACACAAGATGTTTTCTTTCATATTTTCAATCACTTACATCAAAATGGAAAACAGGTCATTTTAACTTCTGATAAAGCACCTGTTGACATGCAAGATATTGAACAAAGACTTCTTTCTAGGTTTAAATGGGGGTTGTCTGCTGAACTTCAAAGACCTGATTATGAAACTCGTGTTTCCATATTGAAGAACAAGCTTTTTAGAGATGGAATAGAAATATCAGAGGAAATTATTGATTATGTTGCTAAAAACATTAAAGTTAATGTTAGAGAGCTTGAAGGTGCAATTATTTCCTTAATAGCTCAATCCTCATTCAATAGAAAAGAAATAACAATAGACTTAGCTAAAAATGTAGTTGATAAGTTTGTTAAAAACACAAAAAGAGAAGTATCTATAGATTATATTCAAAAAATTGTTTCTGAATATTTTCAAATGGATGTCTCAACACTTCAATCTAAAACAAGAAAACGTCATATTGTACAAGCAAGACAATTAGCTATGTTTTTTGCTAAAAAATTCACAAAAGCTTCATTAGCTAGTATAGGTTCTAAAATCGGACAAAGAGATCATGCTACTGTTCTTCATGCTTGTAAGACTGTAGATAACTTATCTTTTACTGATAAACAGTTTAGAAAATACGTAGAAGATCTATCTAAAAAATTCACCGTCTAGATTGATTTAATCACAATTTTGTTTTTATATTTAATAAATGAGTAAAGGAAATTTATACCTAATTCCTAATCTATTAGGACTTTCATCAAAATATGAATTACCTAAATCTCAAAAAATATTAATTGAAAAAATTCAATATTATATTTTTGAAAATCAAAAGCCAGGAAGAGCATTTATAAAAAAAATTTGTCCTGCCAAAAAACAGTCTGAATTAATTGTAAACATTCTTAATAAGAGAACCTCTAGCGATTCTATAAAAACCTTCTTAAACCCGTGTTTAAATGGATATGACGTAGGCTTAATATCAGATGCTGGCTGTCCTGGAATAGCTGACCCTGGAGCAGTGATAGTTTGTCAAGCTCACAAGTTGAATATCAAAATTATTCCATTAGTTGGACCCTCATCAATATTTTTAGCCCTTATGGCTTCAGGTATGAATGGTCAACAATTTAAATTTAACGGATATCTTCCTATTGATAAAACAAAGAGAAAAGAAAAAATTAAATTACTAGAAAAAAAATCTTTACTAACTACTCAACTATTTATGGAAACACCATATAGAAACGATAATTTATTAAATGATTTAATTAAGTTCTTAAAACCATCAACAAAATTATGTATTGCTTGTGATATAACATTAGAATCTGAACTTATTAAATCTGATACAATTAGCAATTGGAAAAAAGAAAAATATAGTTTTAATAAAAGACCTTCTATTTTTTTAATTCAATCAAATCAACCTTAGGTTTTCTTACAGCACTAACTGAAGACAAGTCATAATTACTGAAATAATTCATATATGAAGATATTGATGTTCCAAAAGCATCTTTTTTATCATCTTCTCCACTTTTTCTCAAATATTTTTTAACATTTCCTGCTCCAGATAAATGAGCAGCAGCAAGAATTCCAGATTCAGTAATTTCAACACCATTAATAATAGTTCCGACAAACCATTTAATATCCCTTCTTAATATCCATTTATTTCGTTGAACATTAATTAAAAACACCATCTCTTGTAGCATAGGGTTATTAATAAAATGAGTAGTATTTCTAATTTTATACATTTTTAAAGTATTTAAATTAAATTGATATTTACCTAAATAACCGAATTTATTAATAATATTGTAACGACCTCCAGACTCCTTAAAGGCTAGACTTTCTTTAAAGCCATTAAAATCATTGATTAAATAAATTATGTTTATAGGAACATTATAATTTTCTAGCTCAACAGAATAGTTTAGTTTTTCACTAAAAGCATTATTCTTTATTTTCAATACAGGATTAAAAAAAGAACTGTTTAAGAAAAAAACAAGAAAAGAAAAAATTTTATAAAACCTGTGATTTTTCACCATTAACTTAATTAAGATAATTTTTAAAATAATGCGCAAACATACATAAAATTTTAAATATCTATAAATCAGATACTTACCTCTTTATTTTGTTTTTTCTTAACCAGGAGGTATACTGTCTTTTATTTCTATTATGTTGTGAAAGAGTATTAGCAAACATATGGTACCCAGGCCTTTTAACATCTGCAACAAAAAATAAATAACTATGGCTTTCTAAATTCAAAACAGATTCAATTGAAGATAAATCAGGCATATATATTGGCCCAGGTGGCAAACCTTTATTTCTATAAGTATTATATGGAGATTTAATTCTAAGATCCTTATATAAAACTCTTCTAATTTTAGTGTCAAACCCTTTTTTTTGTTTTATAGCATAAACAACTGTAGGATCAGCTTGTAATTTCATTCTTTTTTTAAGTCTATTATAATATACACCTGAAATAGTAGGTCTTTCATCAATTTTAGGGGTTTCTCTTTGAACTATTGAGGCTAAAACTGAAACTTCAACAGGATTTAATCCATAAGACTTTGCTTTATCAATCCTAGAGGAATTCCAAAACATTTTATAGTATTTTAACATCTTATCTCTAAATTGATCGGCATTTGTATTCCAATAAAATTCATAAGTATTTGGAAGAAAAATTGCAAAAACAGATTCTTTAGTTAAACTATTTTCTTTTAAAAACTTGTCATCTATAAAAGAATTCATAAGTGCTAAGCTGTCCGACTCAATTAAATTTGAAATTTTAGCAGCTAGATCTTCTAATCTTTCAACATTATTAAAAATAACTTTAATAGGTATATTATTTGATCTAAGTGAAGTGATTATGTCATTATTGGAATAATCTTTTTTAATAGCATATTTACCTGGTTTAATATTAATATATTCTTTCTTTTTAGCAGCTTTAAAAAAGCTTATAGTGTCTTTTAAATATGGCGATATATTAGATTTTAAATTGTCAAATCCTGATCCAGTCGAAATATATAAATAAACAATGTCATCAGGGAAATTTGTGTTTTTAGAATAAAAAATTTGATAATAATTATATGAAAATCCAAAAGCTAAAAATAAAAACCCTAATAAACCTGTTTTTACAATTATATTTTTCATTTATTATAATTGAAATTCACCTTTAAAAATGAGTTCTACTTTTCCAGATAGACTAATTTTTTCAAAACCTATATCACTTGGACTGAAACTAACACTTAAATCCCCTCCAAGAGTTTTAATTTTTAAATCATTTAATGAAGTCTTACTTAATTTATACATAGCTAATGCTACAGCAGTCACACCTGTACCACAAGATAGAGTTTCATTATTCACTCCTCTTTCATAGGTTCTGACAATAAATTCTGAATTAGAAATTTTTTCAACGAAATTAACATTAACACCATCTTTTTTAAAAACTAGACTATTATTTATATTCTTACCCTCACTATACACGTCATATTGTTCTAAATCATCAACTATTTTAATAAAATGTGGAGATCCTGTGTCAATAAACAATCCGTCATCATAACTTTTAATGTTAGTTACATTTTGCATAGAAAGAGACACAACCCCATTATTAATAGCAGCTGAATGATTTCCGTCACAAGCATTAAACAAAGTATTGCTTTTAGCAATTCCATTATCCATTGCAAAATGGGCAGAACATCTTGCTCCATTCCCACACATAGACCCAACTAATCCATCTGAGTTAAAATATGCCATTTCAAAATCAGTATTTTTTGATGGATTTATAAGTATCAAACCATCCGCACCTATTCCAAATTTTCTATCACATAAACGATTAATTAAATCTTTATTTTTTTTTGGAAAATTAAGAAAGCTATTATTTATAATAATAAAATCATTTCCCGTACCTTGATATTTTTGAAATTTAATTTTCATTTAATTGTACGAATATATATAAAAAAGTAAATGATGTTAAAAAGTAGTTAAATTATATTCTTCTGTAATTTAAAAAATATAATTTTGATTAAAATTTAAATAAATTAAAAATGAAAAAAATTATTTTACCTTTTTTAGTTTCTGTTCTTGGAGGCTTTGTTGCGCTATATATCCATAATTTGAACTTTAACCATGTTAAGGAAACCGTTGAATTTCAAAATAATAAGTTAGCAAACATATCTTACACGCCAAATGTAAATACAATAGACACTTCGTCAATAGATTTTGTTGCAGCTGCAGATAAAACAATTCATTCTGTTGTTCATGTCAAAAACACAAGTGTTTCAAAGAGTCCATCATCTTTATGGAGCTATTTCAATGACAATCAAAGTAACAATACTCGTATAGGAATGGGTTCTGGAGTAATCATTTCAAAAGATGGGTATATAATTACAAATACGCATGTTATTGAGAATGCTTCTTCTATTGAAGTAACTACAAACAATAACAAAACTTATCAAGCAGATTTAATAGGAAGTGATAAAGTTTCTGATATAGCAGTTTTAAAAATAGTGGGTAAAGAAAGTTTCCCGTATATAAGATTCGCAAATTCTGATCAAACTAAAATTGGAGAATGGGTATTAGCAGTTGGAAATCCATTTAATTTAACTTCAACAGTGACTGCAGGAATAATTAGTGCAAAATCAAGAGATTTAAATGATTATGACTCTAAAAATCAATCTTTTATTCAAACTGATGCAGCAGTTAATTCAGGAAATAGTGGCGGAGCCCTTGTTAATACTAATGGAGATTTAATTGGAATAAATACTGCAATAACTAGTGGGACAGGTGGTTTTGTTGGATACTCATTCGCAGTTCCAAGTAATGTTGCGCGAAAAGTATTTGAAGATATTATTGAGTTCGGTAATGTACAAAAAGGATTATTAGGAGTCACAGGATTTGGACTCAACTCTATAACAGCAGATGAACTAAATATTTCATTAACTGAAGGTTTTTACGTTAATGATATTGAGCCAGATATGGGTGCTGCAAAAGCTGGAATAGAGAAGGGAGATGTGATCTTGAGTTTAGATAAATTAAAAATTGCGAAATTTTCAGATTTATCAGGTTATTTAAGCACAAAAAGACCTGGAGATATTGTATTAGTGGGTTTAATTAGAAATGCTATTAAACTTAACCTAAAAGTTAAACTTGAAAAAAATGAAAATATTGAATTTATAGGTATGCAACTAAAAAACATGTCTAATGAAGAGTTAGATAAATTTAATATTGAAAATGGAGTTAAGGTTTTAAATCACAGAAACAATTCTTTATACAGAATGGGTATTAAACCAGGGTATGTATTAACTGAAATTAATGGTAAAAATATTAAAAGCACGAATGACTTATCGGGATTTAATAGTAATACTAAAATCAATCAAATGACATTTATAAGTCCAGAAGGAGAAAAAGAAAAATTAATATTTGAATAAAGGAAAAAGCAACGATTAAAAGTACCTTAAATGATTAGAATTGATATCATAAGTGTTTTACCTGAACTGATTGAAAGCCCGTTTAATGCCTCAATTATAAAAAGAGCAATTGAAAAAAAAATAATTGAAGTCCGTTTTCATAACTTAAAGAATTATGCCTCAAATACAAGGAAGCAAGTTGACGATTATCAGTTTGGGGGTGGATCAGGTATGGTTATGATGATTGAACCAATAAAAAAGTGTGTCGATCAGCTAAAAAACGAAAGGGTTTATAAGGAAATTATTTATATGACGCCTGATGGAGAAATACTTAATCAAAAAATTGCCAATAAATTATCAATTGATGGGAATCTTATTATTTTATGTGGACATTACAAAGGAGTTGATCAAAGAGTTCGAGATGAGTTAATTACAATGGAGATTTCTATTGGCGACTACGTTTTATCTGGGGGGGAGTTGCCAGCTGCAGTTTTATGTGATTCTATTATTAGATTAATTCCTGGTGTTCTTGGAAATGAAACATCAGCACTTTCAGATTCATTTCAAGATGGTATGCTCGCTCCTCCTGTTTATACAAGACCTGCAAATTTTGAAAACTTAAAAGTGCCAGAAATATTACTCTCTGGGAATACAGCTAAAATTGAGCAATGGAGAGAAGAAAAAGCCATCGAAAGAACAAAAAAATTAAGACCTAATATATTTAATTAAATTTTTTTTTGAAATAAAAAAAAAAATGTAATTTTGCATCCAATTTAATATAACCGCTGACGATAATCGTGAATGTTGTATTAATTAAATTAAAATCTTACATAATGGAATCTTTAATAAAATTCGTACAAGATGAATTTGTTTCGAAAAAAGAAATCCCAACATTCAAATCCGGAGACACAATCACTGTATATTATGAAATTAGAGAAGGAGAAAAAGTCCGTACTCAGTTTTTTAAAGGTATTGTTATACAAATCAAAGGAACAGGACTAACAAAAACTTTTACTATTAGAAAAATGTCTGGAACAATTGGAATAGAAAGAATATTTCCTTTCAATCTACCGGCTATTCAAAAAATAGAAATTAACAAAAGAGGAAAAGTTAGAAGATCTAGAATATATTATTTCAGAGAACTTAGAGGTAAAAAAGCTAGAATTAAAGAAGTAAAGAGATAACATTAAATCTCATTTTAATCTTTTTAAGTCTTCAATAAGAATCACTAATTTTACATTTACTTAAAAATTCATGAAAAAAATTATAGTTAACAATCCAGTAGTTGAATTAGACGGGGATGAAATGACTAGGATAATTTGGAATTTTATAAAAACTAAATTAATCCTGCCATATCTTGATTTAGATATTAAATACTTTGATTTAAGTGTTAAACATAGAGATTTTACTGACGATCAAGTAACTATTGATGCAGCAGAGGCAATTAAAGAACATAATGTAGGTATTAAATGTGCTACAATTACACCTGATGAAGATCGTGTTGTTGAATATACTTTAAAAAAAATGTGGCGCTCACCAAATGGGACCATTAGAAATATTGTTGGTGGTACTGTTTTCAGAGAACCTATTATTATGAAAAATGTGCCTAGATATGTTCAAGGGTGGACAAAACCAATTTGTATTGGTAGACATGCATTCGGTGATCAATATAAGGCCACTGATGTTGTAACTCATGGAAAAGGAAAGTTAACTATGACATTTACTCCTGAAAATGGTGATGAACCTAAAACATGGGAAGTTTACAACTTTGAAGAAAATGGTGTAGCTATGAGTATGTATAATATTGATTCTTCAATTTATGGTTTTGCTAGATCTTGCATGAATCAAGCCTTTACAAAAAAATGGCCATTATATCTTTCAACTAAGAATACTATTTTAAAGGCTTATGATGGAAGATTTAAAGATATTTTTCATGAAGTCTACGTAAATGAATTTAAAGAAAAATTTGAATCTATTGGTATTACTTACGAACACAGGTTAATTGATGATATGGTAGCTGCCGCAATGAAATGGAATGGAGGATTTGTATGGGCATGTAAAAATTATGATGGAGATGTTCAGTCTGATACTATAGCTCAAGGGTTTGGGTCTCTTGGATTAATGTCATCTACTTTAGTTACTCCAGATGGAAAAACTATGGAAGCTGAAGCTGCTCATGGTACAGTTACTAGACACTTTAGAGAACATCAAAAAGGAAACGAAACTTCAACTAACCCAATAGCTTCAATATTTGCTTGGACTAGAGGGCTAGCACACAGGGGGAAACTTGATAACAATCAAGAATTAGTTGATTTTTGTAAAACACTTGAAGCAGTGTGTATAGAAACTATTGAAAGTGGAGAAATGACAAAAGATCTTGCTCTTCTAATTCATGGAAAAGAATTAAACAGATCACATTATTTAAATACTCAAGAATTTTTAGATAGTATTAAGGTTAATTTAGAAGCAAAACTTCAGTAGTTTTACAATCTACTTTGGCATTATTATTGTAATAATCTCATTACAATTTCTATGATAAATTATTGAATCGCTTAAAACTTTTATTTTTAAAATTCGTTTTATTATTCACATCATTTATTAATTATTCACAGGAAAAAAACACCTTGAATGGTTATGTAATGAATGTAGATAGTAATGAATTGATAATTGGAGCCAATATTGTTATTCCAGGATTAAATGTAGGGACAATAACCAATACTTATGGTTTTTTTTCAATAACACTTCCTAAGGGAAATTATGAAATTGAGATTAGTTCTATTGGATTCAAAAAAAGTTCTTTAAAAATAGAACTATACAAAAACATTACTACAAATATTTATTTAGATCAAAATATTGAAAACTTAAAGGAAGTTGTAGTCACAAAAGACATCCAAGAAATAGACATAAAAAAGCCTATAATGAGTTTGAATATTTTGTCTAATCAAACAATTAAGCAAACACCTGTATTATTTGGCGAATCAGATGTATTAAAAACTATTCTATTGCTTCCTGGGGTGTCAAATGCAGGAGAGGGTTCTGGCGGGTTTAATGTAAGAGGAGGTGCAGCAGATCAAAACTTAATATTATTTGATGAAGCCGTAATTTATAACTCTTCTCATGTATTTGGATTATTTTCTATTTTCAATTCTGATGCAATAAAGGAAATAAAATTATATAAAGGAGGAATACCCTCTTCATTTGGAGGAAGACTTTCATCTGTATTAGACGTATATCAAAAAGATGGAAATAGTAAAGAACATAAGTTAAGTGGGGGAATTGGAGTTATATCTAGCAAGATTATGGGTGAAGGGCCAATAAAAAAAAATAAAGGGTCTTATTTAATTGCTTCAAGAGGATCTTATGCTCACCTTTTCTTGAAATTTACTGACATTGAAAATGTAGCTTATTTTTACGATTTAAATACTAAATCAAATTATAAACTAGATAATAAAAATACTTTATATTTTTCAGGATATTTTGGCAGAGATAAATTCAAACTAAACAATACTTTTTCAAATACTTATGGAAATTCTACAGTTAACTTGAGGTGGAACCATTTAATCAATGAAAAGACATTTTCTAATACTTCTTTTATTTTTAGTGATTATTATTATGGATTAACACTAGATTTCGTTGGATTCAATTGGAATTCCGGGATAAAAAACTTGAATATCAAATTTGATTTAAAAAATTATTACTCAAATAAAATTCAATTTAACTATGGCTTAAACTCTATTTATTACGAGTTTAATCCTGGTGAAATACAACCTATTAATCAATCAGGTATTAATTTTAAAAAATTAAATAGAAAATTTGCAATAGAAAATGCTATATATTTTGATATAGTTCATAAAGTTTCTTCAAAAATTTCAATGAGATATGGTTTTAGAATAAATCAATTTTTAAGATTAAAACAAAGTGGCTTAAATAGGTATTTGAATAACAATCCAGTGTATTTTGACCAAAATTTAGGTATTTATAAAGGAGCAGATATAATTGGAGAATTTCAAAATTCTAACAAATCAAAAACAATAAAGTCATTTTATAATTTTGAGCCAAGATTTAATTTTTCTTATAATTTTAATAATCAATCTATTAAAGCTAGTTATAATAGACTAAATCAATACATTCACCTAATATCTAACACAAATGCACCTGCTCCTTTAGATGTTTGGGCACCAAGCGGACCATATTTAAAACCTCAAAAATTAGATCAATGGGCATTTGGTTATCACTCCAAATTAAATAATAGTAATAAATTAGAAATAGAAGTTTTTTATAAAAAAATTAAAAATAGACTCGATTATATTAATGGTGCAGATCTAATTGCTAACGAAGCTATTGAAAGAGTCCTATTGCCTGGAAAAGCTAGAGCATACGGATTGGAGTTTTTATTTAAAAGAAATAAAGGAAGGCATAATTATTGGATTGCTTATACCATTTCAAAATCTCAACAAAAAGCTGTAGGGCGCAATATTAATGAAACTGGAATTAATATGGGAAATTGGTATAATACTGGATATGATAAAACTCATGACTTTAGCTTTGTTTCTAATTTTAAATTGAATAAAAAATTAACATTTAATACAAATTTTATATTTCAAACAGGTCAACCCACAAATTATCCTATTGGACAATACACCTATATGGATTTAACAATACCAAATTATGGAGCTCGTAATTCTAATAGACTTCCAAACTACCATAGGTTAGACATATCATTAACAATCGACCCAAATAAAAACAAAAAGAGAGATTACAAAAGTGAGTGGGTTTTTGGATTTTATAACATATATGATAGAGATAATGCAAATTCAATAACCTTTAGACAAAATGATAAAACTTTAAAAAATGAAGCAGTTCAAATTTCCATCTTTGGAATTGTTCCTAGCATAACATATAATTTTAAATTTTGATGAGAAAATATATATTTTACATTACAATTTTAATATTTTACAGCTGTGAAAAAGTTATAAATATTGATACAGATTATTCTGACGAAAGAATTGTTTTAGATGCTACAGTTTTTAAAAATATAAATCAAAAATTTGCTACTGCCACAGTAAAAGTCAGTAAAACTGCTCCCTATTTTGATGAAAATAATACAGAAATTAGTGATGCTGTGGTTTATATTAAAACTAAAAATGAAAATATTTACTTGAATTACAATACTGAAAAAAAATATTATACTACTACAATTGATTATATAAACTTTGTGGAAGAGTATGAATTCTTTATTAATTATGAAAAGCAGAATTATTATTCCTCTGAAAAATTAATACAAATTCCAGGAATTGAATCCGTTATTTTTGGAGACAGAAAATCACTTAATAAAGATGAAATAGAACTACTTGTCACTTTTACTGATCCCAAAGGAATTGGTGATTATTACCTTTGGAAATTTGGACCTAAAGGATTAGAAAATAAATATGATTATTTAGTAGCGAGAGATCTTTACATTGATGGTAATCAATTCACTTTTTCTTTTTTTATAGATAAGACTAAATATTTTAAAAAAGATGAATTTGTTTATATAGAAATGACAGGTATAACAGAGGAATGTTATAATTATCTTAATATTTTAACCGCTCAAGCTGGAGCACAAAGTGGCAGACCTTTTTCTTCGGCAAGTTCAATTATTAAAGGAAATATTATAAATCAATCAAATCCTGAAAAATTTCCTTTAGGATACTATAGAGTTTCTGAATTTGATTATTTTAGATTATCAAAAGAAGATGCTCCGGACGGGGTCTTTGATTAAAAAATCATTTATGAGCTTTGACAAAATTACTGAGTCAGATTCTAATTACGATAAGTTAGAGGAAAAGTCTATTAAAGAATTACTAGAAATTATTAATTCAGAAGATCAAACTGTTGCTTTTTCTGTTAAAAAAGAAATTTCTAAAATAAACAAGCTTATTAGCAAGGTAATCTCCCAACTAGAAATTGGAGGAAGACTTTTCTATATTGGATCAGGCACTAGTGGAAGACTTGGAATTGTTGATGCCTCGGAATGCCCACCAACTTTTGGAGTAAGTTCTGATTTAGTTATTGGTATTATTTCGGGGGGAGACAAAGCTATAAGAAAAAGCATTGAAAATGCTGAAGATGATTTAAATCAAGGATGGGAAGATCTTTTAAAACATAATATATGCTCTATGGATTTTGTTATTGGAATTGCAGCTTCTGGAACAACTCCTTATGTTATTGGAGCAATAGATAGTTGCAATAAAAAAAATATTCCAACAGGATGTATTACATGTAACCCCAGAAGTCCACTTTCATTAATTTCTAAATTCCCAATTGAAATAGTAGTTGGACCTGAAGTGATAACAGGAAGTTCTAGAATGAAGGCAGGAACTGCTCAAAAATTGATTTTAAACATGATATCAAGTGCAGTAATGATTAAAACCGGAAGAGTTGAAGGAAATAAAATGATCGACATGCAACTTTCTAACGATAAACTTGTAAATAGAGCCACAAAAATGGTAATGGATTCAATAAAGGTTAATAAGAATGAAGCTATTGAACTATTAAACAAACACAAAAGCGTTAGATCCGCTATAAAAAATTATATGAAATGAGTAAAAAATTTTTAAAAAGAGGATTTAAACAAATAATTATTTCATTTTTTTTAATGTTTTTAGGTCCTACCCTACTATTTCAGTCTTTTAAAAATGAGGATCACCCTTGGTTCATCCCTGTTTTAATTATTAGTATTATAATATGTATTCTATCCCTGTTTTATGGAATTAAAGGACTAAAAAATATCATGAATGCTATTTTTAAAAAAAAAGAAAGTAATGTTGTTAAGTAATCCAATGATCTTATCTTTGTAATTAAATATATTTTTAGTTAATAATGATTGAAATTACTTTTCCTGACGGAGCATCAAGATCCTACGAAATTAACTCAACTCCTTTTGATATTGCAAATTCAATAAGTGAAGGCTTATCTAGAAATGTTATTTCCGCTAGTTTTAATGGCAACACAATTGAAACAACTACTCAATTAAAAGAAAACGGTAAGCTAATTTTCTATACATGGAATGAACAAGAAGGTAAGAAAGCTTTTTGGCACTCATCAGCCCATGTTTTAGCTCAAGTTCTTGAAGAATTATATTCAGGAATTAAATTAACTATTGGGCCAGCAATTTCTAACGGCTTTTATTATGATGTAGATTTTGGCAATCATACAATGTCTGAAAAAGACTTTCCAAAGATTGAAAAAAGAATGATAGAAATATCAAGAGAAAAACATTTATTTAAATTAAAATCTATATCAAAAAAAGAAGCTCTTGATTTCTACAAAAATCATAAAAATGAATATAAAATTGAGCTAATTGAAAATTTAGAAGATGGAACTATATCTTTTTGTAATCATGACAATTTTACTGATTTATGTAGAGGAGGTCATTTACCAAATACTGGGTTTATTAAAGCTGTTAAACTTTTAAGCGTAGCTGGAGCATATTGGAGAGCAGATCAAAGCAAAACACAGCTTACAAGGGTATACGGCATTTCGTTTCCAAAACAAAAGGAACTGAATGAGTATCTTGAATTAATTGAAGAAGCAAAGAAGCGAGATCATAGAAAATTAGGAAAACAACTTGAATTATTTACTTTTTCGAATAAAGTTGGACAAGGTCTTCCGCTTTGGCTTCCTAAAGGAGCTGAGTTAAGAGAAAGATTAGAAGCTTTTCTAAAAAAAGCTCAAAAAAAAGCTGGATACCAACAAGTCATTTCTCCTCATATTGGTAATAAAGAACTTTATGAAACATCTGGGCACTATCAAAAATATGGAGAAAATAGTTTTAAGCCTATAACAACTCCAGCGGAAGGTGAAGAGTTTTTATTAAAACCAATGAATTGTCCTCACCATTGTGAGATATTTAATTCAAAGCAATGGAGCTATAAGGAGCTCCCTGTCAGATTTGCAGAATTTGGAACAGTTTACAGATATGAGCAAAGTGGAGAACTTCATGGTTTAACAAGAGTTAGAGGGTTTACTCAAGATGATGCTCATATTTTCTGCACACAACAACAACTAAACTCAGAATTTAAAAGTGTAATAGACTTAGTGCTTTATGTGTTTAACTCTTTAGGTTTTGAAAATTTTACAGCTCAAGTTTCTTTAAGGAATCCAGGGAATAAAGAAAAATATATAGGTAGTGATGAAATATGGGAAGAAGCTGAAAAAGCTATTATTAATGCTACACAAGAAAAAAATATTAATTATAAAATTGTGTACGGAGAAGCTGCATTTTATGGCCCAAAATTAGATTTTATGGTTAAAGATGCTTTGGGAAGAGAATGGCAATTAGGAACTATTCAAATTGATTATAACCTTCCTGAAAGATTCGATTTAAGTTATATTGATAGTAAAAATAAAGTTCAAAGGCCTGTAATGATACACAGAGCTCCCTTTGGAAGTATGGAAAGGTTCATTGCTATTTTAATTGAACATACAGGTGGTAATTTCCCATTATGGTTAACTTCTAATCAATTAATGATTATAGCAGTTGGAGAAAAACATAAAAAATACAGTGAAAAAGTTTTAAAATTACTAGAAAATGACGAAATTCGGGCCCTTGTTGATTCTAGAAATGAAACAGTAAGTAAAAAAATTCGTGAAGCAGAATTAAACAAAATTCCATTCATGATGATTTTAGGTGATAAAGAAATTGCTAGTAATTCATTTTCAATTCGAGGGCATGGAGGAAAAGATTTTGGAAAAATGTCAATTAACGAGTTAAAAAGTTTTATTTTAACAAAATCATCTGAAGCAATAAAAGATTTTTAATAATTTAAATTTAAAGTTATAGGCATTCGAAGAAAAAGAAGCAGACAACCTGCTCGAATAATTAAGGAAAATCCTCATAAAATAAATGGGGCTATTCGTGCTAATGAATTAAGACTCGTTGGTAATAATGTAGAAATCGGTATTTATTCTCTGGAAAAAGCTACGGAATTAGCTAATGAATTAGAACTAGATTTAGTTGAAATATCTCCTAAAGCAATTCCACCAGTATGTAAAATTATTGATTATAAAAAATTCTTATACGAACAAAAAAAGAGAGAGAAAGTTATAAAAGCTAAATCAACTAAAGTTATAGTAAAAGAAATTAGATTTGGTCCTCAAACAGATGAGCATGATTATGAGTTTAAGAAAAAACATGGAATAAAATTTTTAAAAGAAGGCGCAAAATTAAAAGCATTTGTATTTTTTAAAGGAAGATCTATCATATTTAAAGAACAAGGACAAATATTATTATTAAAATTAGCTCAAGAATTAGAAGAATATGGAAAAGTTGAGTCACTACCTACTATGGAAGGAAAAAAAATGATTATGTTTGTGGCCCCAAAGAAATAAAATTAGAAGTAAAAAGTTATGCCTAAAATGAAAACAAAATCCAGTGCTAAAAAAAGGTTCAAAGTAACTGGGACAGGAAAGATTAAAAGAAAACATGCTTTTAAAAGTCATATTTTGACTAAAAAATCTAAAAAAAGAAAGTTAAAACTTACTCATTCAGGATTAGTCAGTGATAGCGATAGTGATAACATAAAAAAACAATTGCGTTTAAAATAAACGGTTTATAAATAAGTTCAACCAGGAAAAAGGCTTTAAAGTTCATAAAATGACGCCTAATCCAAAAAATTAAATTATGCCAAAATCAGTAAATTCAGTAGCATCTAGACAAAGAAGAAAAAAAATATTAAAACAAGCAAAAGGTTATTTCGGAAGAAGGAAAAATGTTTGGACTGTAGCTAAAAATGCAGTTGAAAAGGGATTAACATATGCTTATAGAGATAGGAAAAACAAAAAAAGAACCTTTAGAGCTCTTTGGATAGTTAGAATTAATGCTGGAGCTAGACTTCACGGTTTGTCATATTCTGAATTAATGGGTAAGCTAAAAGAGCATAATATAACTCTGAACAGAAAGGTGCTCGCAGATTTAGCCATGAACAATCCTGAAGCTTTTACTGAAATAGTAAATAAAGTTAAATAGCTTTAGAAAGGCATATCTTCATTTTCTTCTCTATACCCCCCACTTTCAAAAGCTTGGTCTGGATTAACTTTAGGACTTTCCTGATTTAATTTTGATTGATACTCAAAAGGAGTGTCAAAATTATCTAAATTTTCAAACTTTCCAAGATTAGACACAAATTTAAGTTTGATATTATTTAAACCGCCATTTCTATGCTTTGCAACAATAAATTCAGCTTGACCTGCTGAAGGAGATCTTTCTTCATCGTCCCATTCATCTATCTTATAATACTCAGGTCTATAAATAAAAGAAACTATATCTGCATCTTGTTCAATAGCACCGGATTCTCTCAAATCTGATAAAATTGGCCTTTTACTACCTCCTCTAGTTTCAACTGCCCTTGATAATTGAGACAAAGCAATAACAGGGATATTTAACTCTTTAGCTAAAGCTTTTAAGTTCCTAGAAATAGTAGAAATTTCTTGTTCTCGATTACCGGTTTTATTTGAACCACCCGCACTCATTAATTGAAGATAATCAATGACAATAAGTTTAATACCAAACTGAGAAGATAATCTTCTTGCTTTAGCTCTTAAATCAAAAATTGATAAAGATGGAGTATCGTCAATATAAAGAGGAGCATTTTCAAGAGCTGAAACTTTTACATTAAGCTGTTCCCATTCAAACTTTTCTAAATTACCTGTTCTTAACTTTTCGGATGATAAACCAGTTTCAGATGAAATTAATCTAGTAATTAATTGAATTGAGGACATCTCTAAGGAAAAAAAAGCGACAGGTATTTTTTTTGCCACAGCCATATTTCTGGCCATAGATAATGTTAAGGCAGTTTTACCCATTCCTGGTCTTGATGCAATAATAACTAAATCACTAGGCTGCCATCCAGATGTTAACTTATCAACTTCTGAAAAACCAGAAGGAACTCCACTCAGTCCGTCTTTATTTGAGATTTCTTCAATTTTTCTTTTAGCTTTAATAACTAAATCTTGAGCAGTTTCAGTTGATTTTTTAATATTTCCTTGGGTAACATCATAAAGTTTTGACTCTGCAGAATCTAATAGATTAAAAACATCTTTAGTCTCATCATAAGAATCTTCAATAATTTCAGTAGAAATTTTGATTAAACTTCTTTGAATATATTTTTGCAATATTATTCTAGCATGGTATTCAATATGAGCTGAAGAAGAAACTTTTTGAGTTAATTGAATTAAATAATAATCACCTCCAATCTTTTCCAATTTACCATCTGCTCTTAATTTTGCAGAAACAGTTAGTAGGTCAATTGGCTCAGTATTTTCAAATAATTTAACAATACTTTCAAAAATAAATTGATGAGACTCTTTATAAAAAGCTTCAGAATGTAAAATATCTATAACAGTATCAACCCCTTTTTTATCAATCATCATCGCACCTAAAACAACTTCTTCTAAATCAATTGCTTGAGGAGGTAGCTTCCCTCTTTCAAAAGAAACTACTTGAGGCCTTTTATTTGATCTTTCAAATGAAGGTTGTACTTTTTCCATAGAACTAAATTATGAAAAGTAAAAAGGAATTATTGAAAATTTTAAGATTTATAACAAACAACTTTTTGTTAATAAACTAAAAAAAAATGTTAATATCAATGATTTATGAACTGTAAACACCCATTGACGTAAACTTGTTCATTCTATCAATTATTAATTCATCTATTTTCTTAGAAGAAAGTGTTTTAAATGAATTTAAAATAGCATTTTTAACATTATTAAAAGTCTTTTCTCTATCATTATGAGCTCCACCAAGAGGTTCTGAAATAATTTTGTCAATTAACTTATTTTTTTTCATGTCTATTGGAGTTAGTTTTAAAGCTTCAGCTGCTTTTTCTTTAAAATCCCAACTTCTCCATAAAATGGAAGAGCAAGATTCTGGAGAAATAACAGAATACCATGTATTCTCTAGCATCATAACATGATCTCCAATACCTATACCTAATGCACCACCAGAAGCACCCTCACCAATTACAATACATATAATTTGAGTTTTTAACTGAAACATTTCTATAAGATTTCTTGCAATTGCCTCACCCTGACCTCTTTCTTCAGCTTCTAAACCTGGATAAGCTCCTGGAGTATCTATTAAGGTAACTATGGGAATATTAAATTTTTCTGCGGATTTCATCAGTCTTAAAGCCTTTCTATAACCTTCTGGGTTAGACATTCCAAAATTTCTAAATTGCCTTGTTTTTGTATTATAACCCTTCTGTTGTCCTATAAATAAAAAAGTTTGATCATTAATTTTTCCAAAACCACCAATCATTGCCTTATCATCAGAAATATTTCTATCACCATGAAGTTCTAAAAAAGAACCATTTGTAAGTGCTTTTATATAATCTAGAGTGTAAGGTCTTGAAGGGTGTCTAGAAAGTTGTACTCTTTGCCATGGAGAAATATTTTTATAAATCTTTTTTTTTGTTAATTCAATTTTTTCAGATAATTTTTTACAAGTTTCAGAAACATCAACATCACTCTTGTCACCAATCAATTTACAGTCTCTAAGCTGATCCTCAAGTTCCTTTAAAGGTATTTCAAAATCTAAATATTCCATAAAGCAAATTATTGAAAATCAAAGATAAATAATAATTTATAATCAGGTCTTTTTTTCTTTCAGCTTAAATATACCATTAAGTAATACTGAAGAAAAAATCAATATAAATCCTAAATAAAAATCAAATGAAAGATTATTAAACTCATTTAAAAAAACAATTGCTAAAATTATTCCATAAACAGGCTCCATGTTAATTGAAAGCATGAGGGAATAAGGAGTTAAATGTTTTAATACGTCTACAGAAATAACAAAAGCATAAGCAGTACAAACAGTTGCTAGAATTAATAGCCAAAAGAAATCATCCTCACTTAATTTAAAAAATTCATTATTAAAATCATTGCTAAACAACAATAATAATGAAATTAAAAAAACACCACCAATTAACTCATATATAGAAATTACTAGTGAAGATGCCTTATTAATCAATTTACCATTAATTAATCCAAAAAAAACACTTAATAAAACAGATATTAACGCATAAATAATTCCCTCTATATATTGATACTGAGAGTTAAAAATAAGTGACATTCCAATCACAATAATTAAACCAAAAATAACTTCATACAAAATAATTTTTCTTTTATAAAAAAGTGGTTCTAAAATTGAAGTAATAAAAGCTCCCAATGAAAGTATAGAAAGAGTTATTGAAACATTTGAGACTTTTATAGCTTTAAAAAAAGTAATCCAATGTAGTGCTATAATCATTCCAGAGAATAACAATTTAAACATTAAGGATTTCGAAACAGTTATTTTTTTTTAAAAATAAAGGCATATAATAATAACACTATTGAAGCCAGTGTCATTCTATACCAAACAAGTTCAATTGAGTCAATAGAAATTAATGATCCTAATATTGCTGTAAATCCAAAAATAAAAACAATAAACTGAAAATGGATTAAGCTTTTTATTTTATTTTTTTGCATGTCTTAAAAAATAAAAAGCTAATAAAAGAAAAACAAAATTTGGAATCCATGCCCCTAAAAAAGGTGATAAATTAGATTTACTGACCATTACAGTAAAAAATTTATCAAAAAACACAAAAGTGAAAGCAGTAATTATTCCAAATGCTAAATTCACTCCCATACCTTCTCTTCTTTTAAAAGATGAAGATGAAACAGCTAGTAAGGTTAAAATAAAAGTAGAAAAAGGAAGACTCCATCTCTTATGTCTAACTAATAAGTGAGCATTAATTAAAGGAGAACCGCTTTCCTTTTCTTGTTTTATGAATTTATTAAGCTCAAAAAAGTTTTGTGTTTCTGCCATATAATTAAGAGTTGATAACTCATTTATTTTAAAGGAGAAAAGAGTATCTACTAATTTTTTAGATTCTATTATTTGATTGTCATTACTAAAACTCCTTTTAAAATAATCTGTTAATCTATAAATGCTATCATTATTTACCCATCTAATGTTTCTAGCGTAAAGTTTATATTTTAAAGTATTGCCTTCAAAATGCTCAAAAGAAAAATCATAAGCCATTTCCCTTGTTGGGTTGTAACTACTAACATATACAAAATCATTATCTCCAACCTGTTTATAAATCTTAGATGTTTCTCTTGATTTTTTTCCTTTCTTTAAATATTTATATTGAAATTCATTGTAATGTTTATTTTTTTCAGGAACAATAAACATACCAGAATAAAAAGCGAATAAAGCAATAACTGTGGCGCCTAACATAAATGGTCTTAAGTATCTATTGAATGATATTCCTGAGCTTAGGATTGCTGTAACTTCAGAGTTATTAGCAATTTTAGAAGTAAACCAAATAACAGATAAAAAAACAAAAATTGGATAGAGAGTATTTCCGAAATACCAAACAAAGTTCAAATAATAATCAACTATCTCATTTAATGGAACTTCAAACTCTTTTAGTTTATCAATTTTTTCAGAAAGATCAACCAATATTCCTATAGGAATAAATAATAATAACATTACAAAAAACGTAGTTAAATATTTTGATACAATATATTTGTCTAGAATCCGCATTTTATAATTTATTATTCATATTGTTTACCATTTTGATTTTCCATTTTGAAAAATTACCACTTATTATTTGTTTTCTTGCTTCTCTAACTAGCCAAATATAAAATGCTAAATTATGAATTGTTGCTATTTGTCTTCCTAAAGCTTCTTTTGTTGTAAACAAATGACGTAAATAAGCTTTTGAATAATTTAAATCAACAAAACAATGATCATCTAAATCAATTACTTCAAAATTATTTTTCCATTTTTTGTTTTTTATATTAATAGTTCCCATAGAAGTAAATAACATACCATTTCTTGCATTTCTAGATGGCATTACACAATCAAACATATCAACCCCTAAAGCTATATTCTCTAACAAATTAATAGGCGTTCCTACACCCATCAAATATCTAGGCTTACTTTTAGGTAAAATGTCACATACCAACTCTGTCATTGCATACATTTCTTCAGCAGGCTCACCAACAGATAAGCCACCAATTGCATTTCCTTCAGCTCCAACGCTAGAAATAAATTCAGCTGATTGAACTCTTAAATCTTTATGTACACTTCCTTGTACAATTGGAAATAAAGTTTGGGAATAATCATAAACAGATGGTGTATTATTAAATTCTTTAAAACATCTTTTAAGCCATCTATGAGTCATATGCATTGATTTTTCAGCATAATTGTATTCACAAGGATATGGAGTACATTCATCAAAAGCCATAATAATATCTGCTCCAATAGACTTTTGAATCTTTATGGCTCTTTCGGGTGAAAAAAAGTGATAAGAACCATCTATGTGAGATTTAAACTCCACACCTTCTTCATTAATTTTTCTGTTAGCAGATAAAGAGTAGACTTGATACCCTCCACTATCAGTTAAAATAGGTCTATTCCAACTCATAAACTTATGAATGCCTCCTGCATTCTCAATAATTTCAGCTCCAGGTCTTAAAAATAAGTGGTAAGTATTTGATAAAATAATATCTGGGTTAATTTCATTTTCAAGATCTCTTTGATGAACACCTTTTACAGTGGCAGCAGTGCCTACTGGTATAAAAATAGGAGTTTCGATTACTCCATGTTCAGTCTTTATAGTTCCTGCTCTTGCCTTAGTATTTAAATCTTTAAAATCTAAATTGAAAATCATATAATAAAACTCAAATATAATCATCTATTACGATTATGAATTCAATTTTAAATTGTTAACTAATAATGTATTTAATTATTAAAATTAGTTTGTAATAATTATGCATATAATTAAATTTATTGTTATTATAATTACTCATGAATTTTACATTAGATGAATTTACTAGCCAGGTAAGAAGGGATATTTTAAGAATGGTTCACAAAGTTAATTCAGGTCACCCAGGAGGTTCGTTGGGTTGTACTGAATTCTTAGTAGCACTGTATAGTACAATTATGAATCGTAAAGATGGTTTTGAAATGGATGGAATTGGGGAAGATCTATTTTTCTTATCAAATGGTCATATATCCCCTGTCTTTTATAGTGTTTTATCGCGAATTGGCTACTTTGAGGTTAAAGAGTTAAATACTTTTAGATTATTAGATTCCAGATTACAAGGACATCCTACAACCCACGAGGGACTTCCTGGTGTTAGAATTGCTTCAGGATCGTTAGGGCAAGGTTTATCTGTAGCTCTTGGTGCCGCAGAAAGCAAGAAGCTTAATAATGACCCTAATTTAATTTATACTCTTCACGGAGATGGTGAACTACAAGAAGGTCAAAACTGGGAAGCTATTATGTATGCTTCTGCAAAAAAAATAGATAATATAATCGCTACAATTGATCTAAACGGAAAACAAATTGACGGAGCAACAGATGATGTTTTACCTATGGGTAGTATTAAACAAAAGTTTGAAGCATTTGACTGGCTAGTTGTAGAAATTAAAAAAGGGAATGATTTAAAAGAAATTTTGGAAGGAATGGAAAAAGCCAAATCTCTTTCTGGAAAAGGAAAACCTATTTGTGTTTTACTTAAAACTATGATGGGTAATGGAGTTGATTTTATGATGCATACTCATGCTTGGCATGGTAAAGCACCAAATGACGAACAATTAGCATCTGCTTTAGCTCAAAATAAAGAAACTTTGGGGGATTATTAACTCTAAATCACTTTAAAAATATGAAAACATATAATTACACTGAAAAAAAAGATACAAGAAGTGGTTTTGGAGCTGGTTTAGCAGAACTTGGAAGAAAAAATCCAAATGTAGTAGCCTTATGTGCAGACCTTGTTGGTTCATTAAAAATGAATCAATTTATTGATGAGAATCCAGAGCGTTTTTTTCAAGTAGGAATTGCAGAAGCTAACATGATGGGAATTGCTGCTGGATTAACAATTGGAGGCAAAATACCCTTTACCGGAACTTTTGCAAATTTTTCTACTGGAAGAGTTTATGATCAAATTCGTCAGTCAATTGCCTATTCAAATAAAAATGTTAAAATATGTGCTTCACATGCAGGACTTACGCTTGGAGAAGATGGGGCTACTCATCAAATATTGGAAGATATTGGTCTTATGAAAATGCTTCCTGGTATGGTTGTTATAAATCCTTGTGACTATAACCAAACCAAAGCTGCGACCATAGCTATTGCTGATTACAAAGGACCCGTTTATTTACGTTTCGGAAGGCCTTCAGTACCAATTTTCACGCCCGAAAACCAAACCTTTGAAATAGGGAAAGCTATACAATTGCAAGAAGGAACAGACGTTACCATTATTGCTACTGGTCACTTAGTTTGGGAAGCTTTAGAAGCAGCTAAAGCTCTAAATGAAAAAGGTATTTCTGCAGATGTATTAAATATTCATACTATTAAACCGTTAGATGATAATGCTATTTTAAAATCTATAAATAAAACTGGATGTGTAGTAACTGCTGAAGAACATAATTATTTAGGTGGTTTAGGAGAAAGTGTAGCAAGAGTATTAGTGAAAAATAATCCTGCTCCTCAAGAATTCATTGCTACCAATGACACATTTGGAGAGTCTGGTAAACCACAACAATTGATGGAAAAGTACGGACTCAATTATAAATCTATAGTAGAATCATCTATTAAAGTAATCGAAAGAAAAAATAATTGAAAAAAATTACTTATTTATTTTTCTTTATCACACTAAATATATATTCTCAATTTGAATATGGAATAAAAGGTGGAATAAATTTTAATAGTAATCTAAATGTCGCTTTAGAGATAGAGTCTTTAGATTTAGGATTTCCAACAAATAATTATGAATCAAGAAATGGTGAACATTTTGGTTTATTTTTTAAAATTAATTTTAATAAATTTTATTTAAGGCCTGAAATTAATTATACAAGAATCAAAAATAGTTATGATTTATTTTTAGTACCTAAACGTGATGTTGTTACTGATTTTAATGAAACAAAAATTGATGTTCCTGTACTAATAGGATATAAACCATTTAAATATTTAAATATTTTTGCAGGTCCGAGATTTGAATATAATAAAAAAGTAAAAGATCTTAATAATTTGAGTATTAGTGATCTAAATACTGATTTTCAAATAGGTCTTCAATATGGTGTAGGAGTGAAATTCTATAAATTTGAATTAGATTTGAGAATTGAAAGAGGGTTTGAAAAAAATGAAATAAATTACTTGAAAGATGCCATAGGATCTAAAAATCAATATATTACTTCAATTGGTAAAATTTACCTGTTAGCCTTATCATTTTATTTGTAGAAAACTATTCGTTATCGTTATCTAGATAATCAGGAATACCATCTCCATCTGTGTCATCCACTACACCATCACCATCTGCATCATACTCATCAATAGTAAGTACCCCATCACCATCATCATCTGCATCTCTATAATTAGGGAGATTATCTTCATCAGTATCATCATTACTAAAAACATGATCTCCATTTAAATCTTCATCGATAGAATTGATTCCATCATGATCATGATCAGTAGAATTATACGTAGTTAAATTAATTTGAAAAATTAATGGAGAATAAGCAGGTATAAGAAGAGTTGAGTTATTATAATAACCTAAAGCAGAAGGCATAATAGCCATTCCTATTCCATAATTACTTAATAAGTAAGTGCCATCATTATTAGTAGAAATATCACCTCTTTTAAGCAAGGCCGTAAATTCTTTAAATCCTCTAACAACAGTTGTGTTATCTAGCCAAGTAGGGTTTTTTCTATTATCAAAAGTAGTGTTACCTAGTGTCATACCCTTATATGCCACAAAAACAGAATCAGCAACAGTCGGACTATCCCCATTTCCTTCTCTGTTAATAATATAATACATATTATGTGAAATCATTTCATTATTATCATCCTCTATATCTATACTTAGAGTTGACACTTGATCAAATAAAGAAATCTTATCAATATTATCTCCAGAAATTGTATCAATCAATAACTCAACAGTATTATTACTAGATAAATTTTCGAAATCTTTATAATTGTAAAAATGTGTCTGAAGAAACTCCACAATAGAATCATTCTCTAAAACATATTGAGGGCCAATATCATTAGCAGGGATTTCTTCAATTGACGAACTATCTTTGGAACATGAATATATAACCAAAATTAAAAAGAAATTATAAAAAATAAATTTAAAAGAATTTCTCATAAATTAAATAAATATGGCGCAAGATACAATTTTCTTATATTTTTGATCTAATTAATATGTATATAATTGTAAAATGAGAATCGATCAATATTTATGGTATACTAGAATATATAAATCCAGGACTCTTGCTAGTAACGCTTGTAAAAAGGGGCATGTTAAAATTGATTCTAAATCTTTAAAACCGTCAAGTGAAGTTTATCCAAACATGACCTTTGTTGTTAAAAAAAATCAAATTTTAAATCAATTTAAAATAATTGATTTACCATTATCTAGAGTTGGTGCTAAAATAGTTGAAATCTATGTAGTCAATTTAACTCCCAAAACTGAATTAGAAAAAAAAGAAATTATTCAAAACAATAAAAATAATTTTAGATTCAAAGGAAAACCAAGCAAAAAAGAAAGAAGGGATATACAAGATTATTTAAATGAATAACTATCTTTATATGATATAAAAAAATGAATATTGAATTCAAAGCATAAAATACTGGGACAAGATCGCATTAACAAAATTGTTAAAAGAATTGCTTTTCAAATACATGAAAAAAATCAAAATGAATCAGAAATTATATTGATTGGGATTTTAAAAAATGGATTTATTTTATCTAGTTTAATTGAAAAAGAACTTCAAAAAATAAGTAAATCAAAAATTCAATTATTATCAATAAAAGTTAATAAAAAAAGCCCTTTAAATTCTGTTGAACTTAGTAGTGATTTAAATAAAATAAAAGACAAATCATTAGTTCTAATTGATGATGTTTTAAATTCTGGCAAAACCTTAATTCATTGTGTTAAATATTTATTAGACGTTCCCTTGGCTAATTTTAACACCGTCGTTTTGATTGATCGAAATCATAAAAAATACCCTATTAAAATTGATTTTAAAGGTCTTTCCTTGTCAACTTCAATAAGAGAAAATGTAAGTGTGGTTTTTGATAAAAGCAATTCCTATGCTTTTATAGATTAATCTTTTCTATAATTTCTTTTGAAATTTCTGAAATACTTTTCTCATTAACGTTTATTTTATAGTGTGCTTGATTATAAAATGGAAATCTTTCAAAAAGATGTTTAGAGACATATTCTAACATATCCTTAATAGAATCAATTGAAGATATTAAAGGTCTTTTCTTTTTTTCATAAAATAATCTCTTGGCCAAGATATTATTAGGAGTATTAATAAAAAATACTTTTTTAGAATTTTCTACTATTAATTTCATGTTATTAGAATAACAAGGAGTGCCCCCACCTAAAGAAATAATAAATTTCTCTTTTGAATTTAATAGTTCTTTTAAGCTAGTATGTTCAATTTTTCTAAATTCAATTTCTCCTTTAAAATTAAACATATCTGAAATACTCATACCATGTTTATTAACTATAAAATCATCAAGGTCTATATATTTTAATCCTATTAAATTACCTATATATTTTGCTAGAGATGACTTACCACTAGCCATGTATCCTAAAATAATAACATGTGAATTTATTGTACGAGTAGATGTTTTCAAAATAGATAAATATAATTCCACAAATTTATAAGAAATTCTCTTTGATTAATAAATTTATTGAACCTATATTTGCAGCCATTAAAATCTAATTAAAAGATTTGGTAGCTCAGCTGGTAGAGCATCTCCCTTTTAAGGAGAGGGTCCTGGGTTCGAACCCCAGCCAAATCACTTAGACCTGGTAGCTCAGCTGGTAGAGCATCTCCCTTTTAAGGAGAGGGTCCTGGGTTCGAGCCCCAGCCAGGTCACTACTTACTTTGCGCACGTGGCGGAATTGGTAGACGCGCTAGGTTGAGGGCCTAGTGAGATTAATATCTCGTGGAGGTTCAAATCCTCTCGTGCGCACATTTTTAATTTCACTTTTAGCGAGGTTTTTTTATATTTAAAAATGGAATTAAATTTTTCTCAATTAAAAAGTTGTTTGGATAAATTAAAAAAAGATACTAATCCTAAATGGGGTACAATGTCATCTACTGAAATGCTATATCATTGCAATAATTTTATCGAAGTTTCAATAGGTAAGAAAAAAATTAGTTTTACAACTAAGATTTTAGGAAGGGTTTTTGGAAAATTATATTTGAAATATTTAATATCAATAGATTTTAATATTAATAGATTTTTAAAAAATTCTAAAACATTAAAAGCATTCAAATCTTTTCCAATATCCATTAATTTTGAAAATCAAAAAGATAAATTAATCAAAAACATAGATGTGTTGGATAAAATCTATTCTAAACAAATTACTCACCAACTTTATGGAAAAATTAAAACCAAACTATTTAAAAGATTAATGTTTTTTCATACTAAATATCACTTTAATCAATTTAGTATTTTAAACCAATGTTAATAGTTCTTAAAAGATATTTTAAATAGCTGCCATTTCAATAGCTGCAATAGCTGATTCAGTACCTTTATTTCCAAATTTACCTCCACTCCTGTCAATCGCTTGTTCCATATTCTCATCAGTTAAAACACAAAAAATTACAGGAATATTACCAGAAAGATTCAAATCTTTAATTCCATTACTAGTAGCATTACAAATAAAATCAAAATGTTTAGTTTCTCCTCTAATAACACTTCCAATAGCAATAATAGCATTTACATCTTCCTGTTGCATTTTTTTACAACCATAAATAAGTTCGAAACTTCCTGGAACTTTTAAAATATTGATGTTTATATCTAATGTACCTTTAGATTTCAGAAGGTCAATACATCCTTTAAGTAAGTTATCAGTAATTTCTCTGTTCCATTTTGAAACAACTATACCAAATTTAAAATTAGATGCATCAGGAATTTTTTTTAAATCAATATTATTAAGGTTGTTAAATTCTGAAGACATTTTTAATTTTTCAAAGAGTTTTTTTCAATCTGAATGTCAATTAGAAAAGATTCTGAAGATTTAGAATAATCCTCTTTTATTCTTTTATAATAATCCAGTGCTATAGATTTTTTACCTAAGGAAGAGGCAATATTACCAGCCTTAAGTAAAAATTTTGGAGATGTAAAATCATTAGTACTTGAATTAATTGCATCATCATATGAATCTAAAGCATCTTCTAATTGATCTAATTCTGCAAATGAATCACCGATAACTCCCAAAGCAAGAGCATTTAAAATTTCATCTTCACTATCAAAATCATTTAAATACTCAATTGAATTTTTAAAATCATTTAAATGATAATATGCCATACCTGCACTATACAAAGAAATATTTGCAGCATCCGTTCCTCTATAATTCTTTATAATATCTAAAAAACCATACTTTCCGTCAGCCCCATTAAGAGATAATAAAAATAAAGAATCACTTTGTTCAGTATTAATTAATGCTTGACTAAAATAGTTTTGAGCAGTGAATAATTCATTATTTGCTTCATCAGAATTAGGATCAAGAATCATTTTTGAGTAACCTAAATAGCCTAAAACAACTATAACGGTAATACCAACAAAACTAATAATATAGTTTTGATATTTTGAAACTAATTGCTCAGTCTTAGAAGCACTTTGATCAAGTGTTTCAAAAACTTCAGCAGTTGTGCTTGCATTTTTATCTGAATCAAACTTATTTGATTTAGATTTAAATCCTTTTTTCTTATAGGTTGCCATGGTCTATTTTTAATAATTGGGTAAAAATAAAATATTATTCCAATGATTTAGGAGAAAAAACTAATTATTTTTATATAATTTGCATCTAGTTGTAAAATTTTACTGAAAATCAATAATGAATTCTTTAATTCTTAACAAACTATCTTTAATTAATTACAAAAACATTCTTTCAAGTGATTTTGAGCTTGATAGTAATATAAACTGTTTTGTAGGAAATAATGGTGTTGGAAAGACTAATGTACTTGATTCTATTTATCACCTTGCTATGAGTAAAAGCTATTTTCATTCTTTAAGTTCGCAAACAATAAATCATAATGCGAAATTCATGTTAATTGAAGGGGATTTTACAAAAGGAATTAAACATGAAAATATAATATGTAGTTTAAAAAAAGGACAAAATAAAACACTTAAAAGAAATGGTAAAATTTATAAAAGGTTTTCAGACCATATTGGTCTAATTCCTGTAGTGATGATTTCACCTTATGATAGAGATTTAATTCAAGAAGGTAGCTCTAATAGAAGAAAATTTACTGATAATGTAATTTCTCAAAATAATAAAACATACCTAACTCAAATAATAAAATATCAGAAAATACTATTTCAAAGAAATGCTTTATTAAAATTTTTCAAAAAAAAACAAACTTTTGATATTGATATTTTAAAGGTTTATGACAATCAACTTTCAGAACTAAGTATACCTATCCATAACACAAGATTAGATTTTTTTAAAAATTTTGTTCCAGTATTTATTAAAAGATATAATTCAATTAGTCAAAACAAAGAGACAGTTAATATTTCTTACGATAGTCAACTTAACTATGAATCCTTAAATAACCTATTAAATAATAGTTTAGAAAAAGATAGAATAGTTCAATATACAAGTTGCGGGATTCATAAAGATGATTTAATTTTTGAAATTGATAAATTCCCAATAAAAAAGTTTGGTAGTCAAGGACAACAAAAAACTTTTTTAATAGCATTAAAACTAGCTCAGTTTGATTATTTAAAAACTGAATCAAACTCATCTCCTATTCTGCTTTTAGATGATATTTTTGATAAATTAGATAATAATAGAGTAAAACAACTTATACAATTGGTAAATGAAGATGAATTTGGACAATTGTTTATTTCTGATACAGATTATAATAGAACTAAAAAGATAATTAGTGAAATTGACTCTTCTTATAAAATGTTTAAACTATGAAAAGAAATTTTGAGTCAAAAAGTATAAAAATAATTTTAGATAATTTAATTACAGGTTCAAAATCTCTAAACTCTGGTTTAAACAATGTTAAAGTTCAAAAATTATGGCAAGAAACTATGGGCTCTAACGTAAACTCTTATACTAAAGAGATTACTTTAAAAAATAAAACTTTGTATGTAAGTCTATCATCATCAGTGCTAAGACAAGAACTTAGTTATGGTAAACAAAAAATTGTAGACCTAATAAATAAAGAAATAGGAGGTGAAATTATAACTAAAATAGTTTTAAGATAAAATTTCTTCAGATGTGAAGTGAAAAGATCCTTCAATTTTAGCATTTTCATCGCTATCCGATCCATGAACTGCATTTTCACCAATTGATGTAGCAAATAAGTTCCTAATCGTTCCCTCTTTTGCTTCAGAAGGATTTGTCGATCCTATTAATTCTCTAAAGTCTTCGACTGCATTATCTTTTTCTAAAATAGCAGCAATAATAGGTCCTCTACTCATAAAAGTAACTAATTCGTTAAAAAATGGTCGACCACTATGTGTTTCATAAAATTTTTCAGCTTTTTCTAAACTAAGTTGAGTGTATTTCATAGCAATTATTTTAAAACCTGCTGAATTAATTTTTTCAAGAATTGCTCCTATATGTCCATTTTCAACAGCATCAGGCTTAATCATTGTAAAAGTTCTATTGCTCATTTATTTTTTTGTGCAAAACTAATAAAAAATTCTAGTCTAACATCATAATACATTATTTGTATTTTTATAGAATGATAGATGTCATAATTATAGGAACTGGAAATGTTTCATTTCATTTTAGTAAAGTAATTTCAAATAGAAATGGTCTTAGATTAATAGGAATATATGGTAGAGTAAGAAATATTCCTGATTATTTTAACAAAAATATTTCTTACTCTAATGATTTAAAAAAAATTAAATACGCAGATATTTACATAATATGTGTGTCTGATGATGCAATCGGTATAGTTAGTGACCAGTTAAATGTTAGTGAAAAAAGTATAGTTGTTCATTCGTCTGGCTCAACAAATATTAGTTACTTATCAAAACATAAAAAACATGGCGTATTATATCCTCTTCAAACATTTAGTTACAATAGAGAAGTCAATTTTAGTTCCATTCCAATTATAATTGAAGCAAATACTAACTTAGTTTTAGATAAAATTAAAGAAATAAGCAATCTTATTTCAAATGAAATAATAGAATGTGATAGTCAAAAAAGATTATCAGTTCATATTTCTGCCGTTTTTGCTAATAACTTTTCTAATCATATGAATGTAATTGCAGAAGAAATCCTAAAAATTAATAATATTGATTCCGACATATTAAAACCATTAATTCATGAAACATCAAAAAAAATACAATTTTTAAAATCTAAAGAAGCACAAACTGGGCCTGCAATCAGAAATGATCAAATTACAATCAAAAAACACTTAAATTTATTAAAACAAACTAAGTATTTTGATATATATAAAACATTAACTGAAGAAATAATAAAATCAAAAAATGAATTATAAAGAAAGACTAATCAATATTAAAAACTTCATATTTGATGTAGACGGTGTGTTTACAGATGGTATAATAGTTGTAGATACAGATGGAAATGAATCTAGAAATTTTAATACTAAAGATGGAATTGCCGTTAAACTTGCAACTGAACTTGGTTATAATATTGCTGTAATTTCAGGAGCAAATAATGAAGGAATTCGTGCTAGATTAAATAGATTGGGTGTTGAAAATGTATTTCTAGGATCTAAAGACAAAACAAAAGATCTACTTAACTATTCAAAAAATAAAAATATCATATTAGAAGAAACAGTTTATATGGGTGATGATCTTCCAGATATTGGACCTATGAATCTTGTTGGATTAAAAACTTGTCCATATGATGCAGCTCCTGAAGTTATTAATGTCTGTGATTATATTTCAGGTTTAAAAGGAGGCCAAGGCTGTGTTAGAGATATTATTGAACAAACTCTAAAAATTCAAGCAAAATGGATTTTAGAAGGATCTAATCAGAATATCTAATATATGTTTTTCGAAAAATTAAAAAAATATAAAGTCTTACTGGCATCTGGATCCAAAAGAAGACATGAACTATTAAAAGGGCTTGAAATTAATTTTGAAATTGTTTCACAAAATATTGACGAAACATATCCTAAAGACCTTAAAAAACAAGAAATCACAAACTATTTAGTAAAAAAAAAATCTAGTTATCTGAAAAAATCACTAAAAAAAAATGAATTATTAATTACAGCAGATACTATTGTCTGGTTTAATAATTTTCCATTAGAAAAGCCAAAAGACAGAAAAGAAGCATTTAAAATGATACAATCTTTGAGCAATAACTCACACGAAGTAATTTCATCAGTCTGCATTAGCACTAATAAAACTCAAAAAATAATTAATGAATCAACTAAGGTGTATTTTAATAAATTGAGTGATGATGATATATTATATTACTCTTCAAAATCAGATGTATTAGATCGAGCTGGTAGTTATGGTATACAAGATTATATTGGACATTTAGGTATTTCTAAAATAAAAGGGAGTTATAATAACGTATTAGGTTTTCCTACAAGTTTATTTTGTAAAACAATTACTCAAATGAAATTATAAAAAATGTATAACTGGAATAAATCTTATACTATCATAATTGTAACAAATATTATATATATTTTATTTTTTTTGATTTTGACAATTAAATTCTCTTAAAAAATGGCAGAAATTGATTGGATAGTATTATCAGGAACGTTGATTTTTATTGTCACTTACGGAGTAATTAAAACACGAAGCTCAAATTCAATAAAAGATCATTTAAAGGGTGGTAATTCTTCAAACTGGTGGACAATTGGACTATCTGTTATGGCTACTCAAGCAAGTGCTATTACTTTTTTATCTACTCCTGGCCAGGCATTTCATGACGGTATGGGATTTGTTCAATTTTACTTTGGACTTCCACTTGCTATGATTATAATTTGCATGGTTTTCATACCTATATATCATAAGCTAAAAGTTTATACTGCCTACGAATTTTTAGAACAACGATTTGATCTTAAAACTAGAATACTAGCTGCTGTATTATTCTTAATTCAAAGAGGATTAGCAGCTGGAATTACAATATTCGCGCCTGCTATCATACTCTCTACTGTATTAGGATGGGATTTAAAACTACTAAACCTTTCAATTGGGATTTTAGTAATTATTTATACTGTTAGCGGTGGAACAAAAGCTGTTAATATTACTCAAAAACAACAAATGTTTGTTATAATGAGTGGGATGTTCATCGCCTTTTTTATAATAATGAATTCACTACCAGAAAATATTAACTTTTCTAATGCAATTGATATAGCTGGAATAGGTGGTAAAATGAAAGTTTTGGATTTTTCATTTGACTTAAATGAAAGATATACTTTTTGGAGTGGAATTACCGGAGGATTATTTTTAGCTCTTTCATATTTTGGAACAGATCAAAGTCAGGTCCAAAGATACCTTTCGGGAAAATCTATAAAAGAAAGTCAATTAGGATTAATGTTTAATGCTGTATTAAAAATTCCTATGCAGTTTTTTATTCTTTTAGTAGGTGTAATGGTATTTGTATTCTTTGAATTTAACTCTGCTCCAATTAACTTCAACCCTCAAGTAATTAATTACTTAGAGCAAAATAATAATGCTAATTATTTAGGTCAAAAAGAAAACTATTTAAAAATTAGAGATCAAAAAAAAGATTTACAGTTTAGTTATATAAAATCAAAAAATGATGGAGACAGAAATAAAACTTTTCAAATTGAAAAACAAATTACTAAATTACAATTATTAGAAAAAAATAGTAGAAAAAAAATTAAAGAAATTATAACTCAAAATAATTCAAGTATAGAAACAAATGATAAAGATTATGTTTTCATTTATTTTATTTTAAACTTCCTTCCAAAAGGAATTATTGGTTTACTATTAGCTGTTATATTAAGTGCAGCAATGTCATCTACAGCATCTGAATTAAATGCGCTTTCAACAACTACTGTAATAGATTTATATAAGAGAAATCATATACAACCAAAAAGCGACAAACATTACTTAAAGGCTTCTAAGTGGTTTACTTTAATGTGGGGAATTATTGCAATTATTTTTGCAAATTTTGGAACACTATTTGAAAATTTAATACAATTAGTTAATCTAATTGGTTCTATATTTTACGGAACAATTTTAGGTATTTTTTTAATAGCTTTCTTTATTAAAAAAATAAAAGGCAACGACGTTTTCTGGGCAGCTTGCATATCACAAACACTCATATTTATAATATATGGCTTTACAGATATTGGTTACTTGTGGCTAAACTTTATTGGTGCATTATTAACCACAATATTTTCATATTTTTTCAACTATATAAACTCGAAAAATAATTAATTATTTAGGACGTATTCAACAGTATCACTTAACGTCTTAATAGAATCTTTAAGTTTAGTTTCTTTAGCCATAGCTAGTCCTTGATTAGCTATTTTTAAAGCACCTTCTTTGTCACCAAAAGCTAAATAAATCAAAGCTTTTTGGTTTAACATCCAATATGGGGGGTCTTTTCTAAGTTCAAAACACTTGTCAATCCAGTTTTTAGCCATATTTATATCTAAATTTTCTTCCAAATAAAAAACAGCTGCTTTATAATAATCTTGGGAATTTGGGCTTTCATCTAATGTCTTTTCTATACTAGATATTGTTTTTTCCTTAGTTAATGTATTGAGTCCAAATGAAACTAAAGTATTTTCCCAAAAAAAATCTAAAGTAGCTCCATTATTATTCAAATTATTTAAAGCAATTGTAAAAGTTTCAATTTGAAAAGGTAAAGCATATGAATATGCAATAGTGCTTAATGCAATTTGACTTTCGTCCCAATTAGATGGAAGTCCCCAATTATCTGTTTTTTTATACAATATTAATTCCCAGGAATCTAAAGATGGTCTAGTATATATTGAATAAGTTCCTTTAGAAAGTTTTGAAGCCCCTATTCTTACATCATCACTAAAAGTTATTTTTGAGTTTTGATTTGCACCTGTCCTCCAAACTTCATTATAAGGAATAAGACCACCAAAAATTTGTCTTCCACGCATTGAAGGTCTTGAGTATTCAATCTTCACGTCAATAAGTCCAACTTTTTGAATTAATGTTGAGGAAAGGCTAGGCTGAGGAGTTTGAATTTGAGAAAAAGAAATAAAGGAAATTAATAGAAAAGTAAATGAAGTGATAAAATATTTTTTCATAACAGATGTTTTATATGTTCAAATGTATTAAATCTATTTTATTATGATTAAAATAATAATTAATACAATTCAATGAAGAAAAACTAAGCATTCTAAAATTATTTACAACAAAGCTTAAATTAGAAACACTCTTTCTGCAAAGAACTTAGAGTCTTTCTATTTTCGCTCCTAATCGACGTAATCTCTCATCAACATTTTCATATCCACGATCAATTTGTTCAATATTATGGATAATGCTTGTACCTTTAGCAGAAAGTGCTGCAATTAATAAAGAAATTCCAGCTCTAATATCTGGAGAAACCATAGTAGTGGCTTTTAATTCAGAATTAAAGTTATGACCAATTACTGTAGCTCTATGAGGATCACAAAGAATAATTTTTGCTCCCATATCAATTAGCTTATCAACAAAAAACAGCCTACTTTCAAACATTTTCTGATGAATTAAAACACTTCCCTTAGCTTGAGTAGCAACAACAAGTACAATACTTATCAAGTCAGGTGTAAAACCAGGCCATGGAGCATCTGAAATAGTTAATATCGATCCATCTATATAATTTTGAATTTCATACCCATCTTTGTGCTCAGGAATATAAATATCATTTCCTTTTCTTTTAATTTCAATACCTAATTTGCCAAAAATAACTGGAATTTGACCTAAATTTTCCCAACTCACATTTTTAATTGTAATTTCACTTTTTGTCATAGCTGCCATTCCAATCCAACTTCCAATTTCTATCATATCTGGAAGAACTTTATGTGAGCAACCCTTTAAAGATTCGACTCCATTAATAACCAATAAATTTGATCCAATTCCTGAAATATTAGCTCCCATGGAAACTAACATCTTACAAAGTTGCTGAATATATGGCTCACATGCTGCATTATATATTTCAGTCTTACCTTCAGCTAAAGTGGAAGCCATAAGAACATTAGCAGTACCTGTAACAGAAGCTTGATCTAATAAAACAAAAGATCCTTTCAATTTAGTAGCCTCAACACCATAAAAATGCTCTTCTTTGTTATATCTAAATGAAGCTCCTAGTTTAATTAAACCAAGAAAATGAGTGTCTAATCTTCTTCTACCTATTTTATCTCCTCCAGGTTTGGGAATAAAACCTTTACCAAACCTAGCTAATAAAGGGCCAACAATCATTATTGATCCTCTTAAACCACTTCCTTTTGACTTAAATGATTTCGATTGAAGAAAATCTACATCAATATCATCAGCTTTAAATGAATACTTATTTTTAGAAATTTTATTTACTTTAACTCCAAGAGAAGATAGTAAATCAATCAAATTTGTTACATCTATAATTTCGGGAATATTATCTATAATTACTTCATCACTAGTCAAAAGACATGCACAAATAACCTGTAAAGCTTCATTCTTAGCTCCTTGTGGATGAATATCACCCTTAAGTTTAAATCCGCCTTGAATTGAAAAAGTCCCCATTATAATAATTATTACTTATTGTTGCGCTTTTTAAAATTACGATACGGTTTTTTATTATGCTTATTAATAGGTGATTTAGTAAATTTTTTATTAGTTAACTTAATCAAACTTTGAGATTCAGATAATGGTTTATCCTTTGATGTTAAAATAATTTTACCGTCTGAAAGTTCTAATAAATGATTATAAATAACATCATCTTCAACTGTATCTTTATTCCAGTTTAAAAAACATTTTTTCATGTGATTTGCAATCACGTAAATTAATTCTTTTTTCATTTCACTTTCTTCCCAATTAACTGCAACATCAACCATCCTTTTAATGTTATTTCCATAAAATCTATATTTTGGAAAATTTTGAGGATAATTTAATTTATCAGGTCTTTCTAAAAAGACTTCTTTGGATGGTAAGGGATATGGAGAATCTACATCAAGAGTAAAATCAGACATAATAAATAACTGATCCCACAATTTATGTTGAAAATCTGGCACATCTCTTAAATGGGGATTCATATTTCCCATAACTCCAATTATAGCTTTTGCTATATTATTTCTTTCATTTCTGTCATCACAAGCAAGTGCCTGATCAATCATTTTATGAAGATGTCTTCCATACTCTGGAATAATTAATTTAGTGCGTTCTGTATTATACTGTAAATTTTCAATCAAAATATGGGTGATTTAGTTATGAAGTTAGACAAATTTAATAAATTTTAATCACAAAGAAATTATTCCTTTAATTTTAGAAGCTAGTTTATATTTTTCTATTATCGAAGATGGTGATTTCATTTTTGCTTTTATAGTTATACTAGTAAATTTATTTGAAGATGAAAGTTTTATAGAAATATTTGCATCTATATCATTAAATAAAGATTTAAGGTTTTCTATGCTATTTTCTTCTGATTTAAGAATGAATTTATATATATAAACAGATGGCCAACTAGATGATTCTAAGAGTTGTTTTTCTAATCTATTATAAAATTCTTCGCTATCTTTTAACATGAGTTCAAATATATATATAAAGTTTTATTAATTGCTTAATTTGCATGACATGAATAACTCTAATAAAATATTAATTACTGGAGGTCCTGGTTCAGGAAAAACAGCTTTAATAAATGCACTTGAAAATAGAAATTTTAATTGCGAGCATGAAATTGTTAGAAATTTAACCCTAGAAGGGAAGGGAAATGGAATTGATCAAATATTTTTAAAAGAACCATTGATATTCAGCGAAAAACTTTTAGAATTAAGGATTGATCAATTTAATAAAAAACAAATATCAGAAAATACCTTTTACGACAGAGGTGTTCATGATGTATTAGCCTATCTAAACTATATTAAAGTTAAATACGATGATCTATTAACTAAAAAAGCTGAAAAAATAAAATACGATAAGGTTTTTATACTCCCGCCTTGGAAAGATGTCTATAGGCAAGATGAAATTAGATATGAAAGTTTTAATGAATCTGTTAAAATTTATGATGAAATAGTCAAAATTTATAATTTTTTCAAAATGAAAATAATAATTTTAAAAACTGGTACAATTGATCAAAGAATTGAAAATATATTAGAGTTCATAAATAAATAAATATGAATAAATTAAAAATTGTTTTCATGGGTACTACTGATTTTGCAGTAGGCTGCTTGGATGCTTTAATGAATTCTTCTCACCAAATAAAAGCAGTTATAACTGCTCCAGATAGAGAAGCTGGAAGAGGAAAGAAAATAACCCATTCAGAAGTTAAGAAGTATGCCATTAATAATAATTTTAAATTATTACAGCCCATAAACTTAAAAGATGAAAATTTTGTGAATGAATTAAAATCAATTAATGCTGATATTTTTGTCGTGGTCGCATTTAGAATGTTGCCTGAATTAGTTTGGAGAATTCCTTTAAAAGGAACAATAAATTTACATGCTTCACTTTTACCTCAACTTAGAGGAGCAGCACCTATTCATTGGGCAATAATTAATGGATTAAAAGAAACTGGTGTAACAACATTTTTTATTAATAAAAAAATTGATTTTGGTGATATAATTCAACAATCTAAAGTAAAAATTGGAGATATTGAAAATACAGGTGAGTTATATGAAAAATTAAAAAAAGATGGAAGTAAATTACTGATTTCAACACTTAAAATTATAAACAACGATAATTTTAAGTCAACACGACAAACTAATTCAGGTAAACTTCTATTAGCTCCAAAACTCAATAAAATTAATACTAGGATTAATTGGAGTGACTCAGGTAAAGATATATTCAACTTTGTTAGAGGACTATCTCCCTATCCCTCTGCTTGGTCAAAAGAGAAAAGATCTGGAAAAATATTAAAATTACATAGTGTTAAATTTGAAAAATCAAAAACTAATAAAATTAATCATACAGGCACAATTCAAATTGACAAGAATACTATTAAAATTATAACTAAAGATGGATATTTAGAAGTATTAGAATTACAGATTGAAGGAAAAAAGAGAATGAGCAATTTGGAATTTATAAATGGATACAAAAATTTCAATTCTAAACATCTTTTATAATTCATTTAAATACCTTAAATTAATTACAATTATTAAGTTAAATATATTAAAGTTCTTGAAAAAAGGAAATTTACTTATTGCAGAACCTTCAATTATTGGAGATATTAATTTTAATAGATCCGTCGTTTTAATTGTGGATCATAACGAATTAGGATCCGTTGGTTTTATTTTAAATAAAAAATTAAATTATTCAACTTCTGAATTAATCCCTGATTTGAAATATAATTTCCCCATTTATAATGGCGGACCTGTTGAAAAAGAAAATTTATATTTTATCCATTGTATTCCAGAACTAATCTCTAATAGCTTGAAAATTAAAGATAACATATACTGGGGTGGAGATTTTAATAGAATTATTGAATTAATTAATAATGAAGAAATCAAATCAAATCAAATCAAATTTTTTTTAGGATATTCTGGTTGGAATGAAACTCAATTAAAGTCTGAAATTAATTCAGCTTCTTGGATATTAGAAGAAGATGAAATTAACAGAAATTTAGTTTTTAGTAATAGTGGTAATGTTTGGAAAGAAAAATTAATTGATTTAGGAGGAGAGTATTTAATATGGTCTAATTCACCTGATAATCCTAATCATAATTAAATATTTTCAATTTCTATATTAAGAAATCTAACAAATTCTTTAGCAATTTCATTTGAAAATTTCTTTTTTCTATAATCGGAAACTGCTACAATTCCAGAAATGGAATTAGTCAACCAAATTTCGTCAGAAGACATTAATTCAAAAGGGGAAATAACTATTTCTTCTATTTCTAGATTTGATTTTGTTTTAATTAGCTCAATTATTTTTTTTCTCATAATTCCATTCAAACAACCAGATGATAATAAAGGCGTTTTGATTTTTTTTTCATTAACAATAAAAATATTACCATTTAAAAATTCGGTTACATTTCTTTTATCATTAAGTAAAATACAATTATCTAATTCATTTTCATTAGCATAAATACTTCCAATAACATTCAAGATTTTATTATTAGTTTTTATATTAGAAAGTAAGTTTGGTTGGATAAAATATTCTTTAAATAAATCAACTTTAAAAGGTTTGTCATTGATTTTAAAGATTTTTTCATCAAACTTTTTAGATTGTATGACATAAACTGGAAGAGATGATTCTGGAGAATAAAGACCACCACCAGATCTAAATATTGACAACCTAACTCTTCCTGAAAAAAAATTTTCAATTTTTAGATTAGTTTTTAAAATTTCTTTTTCAAAAAATTCTGGAGTAAACATATCTGGAATATTCATCCTCAAAATCCTGATTGAAGACATTAACCTAAGATAATGTTCTTCCCAAAATAGAATATTGTTATTTACAATTTTTAAAGTGTCAAAAACGGAATCTCCAAATAAAAATCCCCTATTAATTAAATCAGTGTTAGATTGATCTATAAAATTTCCATTATAATTAATCATAAACAATTAAGTAGAGCCAACAAGTTGTTTTAAATCTGAAATTTGATTATCCCATAACATTTTTGATTCTTCAATCTCATCATCAAAAGAAAAATCAGTTACTATTAATGAAACATCTTTAGTAATTTCATCAACAAGTATTCGTATTTCAAAAAAACACTTATCCTGATCGTCACTCTCATCTAGCCATCTATATTTTACAAATAAATTTGATTTACTGGAAATTAATTTAGCTTTCTCTTCTGCCCCATCCCAAAAAAATGAAAAAATTTCTCCTCTTGAATTTACATTGTCAGCAAACCATTCTGAAAGACCAGAAGCTGAAGAAATATATTGATATAACATATGAGGGGATGCCTGAATTGGAAACTCTAATTCAAACTTTGATTTTAAATCCATAAACGGCAATATATAGATTAAATTGAAGTAAAAAAAGAATTTTAAATAATTTTTATTCTGAGTTTGAGCGTAGTTAATTTGTTTATATATTTACGCGCATTTTGTTATGGCGAGGTAGCTCAGTTGGTTAGAGCGTCGGATTCATAACCCGGAGGTCGGGAGTTCAAATCTCCCTCTCGCTACTTTAAGGGGATTATATCAAGCATCCGTTGGTTTAATCCCTTTTTAATCCTAATAAAATTGAATCTAATTTACTTATTGGATAAGTTAATTGACTGCCTTCAGTCAAATTTTTAACTAAAATTTCATCTTTATTAAACTCATCTTCACCCATTATAATAGCAAAAGAAGCATTATGTTTGTTAGCGTAAGAAAATTGTTTATTAAGTTTCACTTCATCTGGATAAACAAATACTTTTTTGTTATTTTTTCTAAACATATCAATAACTGGAAATATCTTTTTTAAATATTTGATTCCAAAGTTGATTATAATAATATCAAAACTATTCTCTAAATATTCTGGAAATAAGTTTTTTTCTTCCATCAAAAGATAAATTCTATCTAACCCAAAGGAAATACCTACTCCACTTGTATTTTTCATATTAAAAAGTGTAGTTAAATCATCATATCTACCACCACCTCCTAAAGAACCAATTCTACTATTAGATTTAGAAGACACTTCAATTATAGTACCGGTATAATAATTTAATCCCCTAGCTAGTGTTAAATCAAATCTAATTTCATTATTTAATGAATTATCTAAATAAATAAATTCCAAAATTGAACTTAAATCATTTAAGCCTTTTTTAGCTTCAGGAAAGTCAATAAAAAAGGTTGACAACTTATCAATAGTAATAGTTTTATCTTCAAGCAAATTTTTAAGCTTAGAAACAGAAACATCTTCTATTAAATCTTTAATCTCTTTAATAACTAAATCTAATCCTGTCTTATCTAACTTATCAATTATAGAAATAAAATCATTTAATTTATTTTCAGCACCAATATAATCTGCTAGTCCTTTTAATATCAGTCTATGATTAATCTTAAATACTATATCATTAAAGCCTAGTTCTGTAAAAGCCTTATCGTATAATTTTATTAATTCTATTTCTTGAATTATTGAATTACTTCCAATTACATCAGCATCACATTGAGTAAACTCCTGAAATCTACCATGTTGTGGCCTGTCAGCTCTCCAAACATTTTGAATTTGAAAGCGTTTAAAAGGAAAAACAATATCATTTTGGTGTTGAGCTACAAATCTAGCTAAAGGAACTGTTAAGTCATATCTTAAACCTTTTTCAGAAATAGAATTAGTAAACTCCAAAAGCTTATTCTCTTTTAAAGCATTTAAATCTGCTTTCTTTACCTTATCACCTGAATTTAATATTTTAAAAATAAGCCTATCCCCTTCACTACCATATTTACCTAAAAGGGTTGTGTTTTTTTCAAGAGCTGGAGTTTCAATTTGAGAAAAACCAAAAAGTTGAAAATTTTTCTTTAAAATATCTAAAATATAGTTTCTTTTAGATAGTTCTGAAGGTAAAAAGTCTCTAGTTCCTTTTGGATTTGAAGGTGTTTTTGACATGAATTCATTAATAATACAACAAATATCTAACTTTTTAGAAGAAACTAGAAATTAGTATCAGAAAGATTTAGAAAATTAACTTAGTCTTCCGATTTAACTACTTCAAATGAAATTTCATGAATTACATCTCTATGTAACCTAAGTGATGCTGAATAAGAACCAAGTCTTTTAATTGTTCCACCTTGAACTTTGATAATTTTTTTATCAAGATCAAAACCTGCATTAGCCAATTCACTATTTAGATCAGAGCTAGAAATTGAACCAAATAATTTATCTCCTGAGCCAGATTTAGCAGATATTTTAATTTCTAACTTACTTAATTTTTTAACTAATTTTTGAGCTTCTTCAATAGATTTTTTTTCTCTAAATTCTCTTTGTTTAATATTTTCAGCTAAAACCTTTCTTGAAGATGTTGTAGCTAAAATTGCTAATCCTTGAGGAATTAAGAAATTTCTACCATATCCATTCTTTACAGAAACTATATCATCTTTAAAACCTAAGTTAGGTACGTCATTTTTAAGAATTAATTCCATAATAATTATTTTAACATATCTGCTTGATAAGGTAAAAGTGCCAAATGTCTTGCTCTTTTAACAGCAATGGAAACTTTTCTTTGATATTTTAAAGATGTGCCTGTTAAACGTCTTGGTAAAATCTTCCCTTGTTCATTAATAAATCTTAAAAGAAAATCTGGATCTTTATAATCAAGATACTTAATACCAGATCTTTTAAACATACAATATTTCTTGCCATTCTTCGTAGCTATATCTAAAGGAGTTAGATATCTAATTTCTCCCTGATTTCCTGATTTTCCTACTTGTTCTATTGATGACATAATTATGTTTTTTTATTATTACGTTCTCTTCTCTTAATTGACCAAGCATCAGCATACTTGTCAAGTTTTACATTTAAATAACGCATGATCCTTTCATCTCTTTTCAATTCAGTTTCAAAAGCGTTAACTACAGTGTTAGGAGCATTAAAATCAATTAAGTTATAAAACCCACTTTGTTTGTTTTGAATAGTATATGCTAATTTTTTCAATCCCCAATATTCAGTTGAAATAATTTCGGACCCTTGGCTTGTTAAATAGTCTTCAAATTTTTTTACTGTCTCCTTTACCTGATCATCAGATAAAACGGGATTTAAAATGAAAACAGCTTCGTAATGATTCATAAAATCTTATTAAAAAATTGGTCGCAAAAATACATTAATAATATTGACTAACAAAATTTGTTTATTATTTTAATTATATGGGTCAACATCAATAGAAATATCAGCATTTCTAAAAGCAGAAATAGTGTTAAAACTTTTTAATATTTTAGAAATACATGTTTTAGAAAATTTAAGATTGCTATTATTAGGAATTTTAATTAAAATATTTTTAATATGTTTATTATTGATTCTTGAAATAAGAGGAGATTCAGGACCTAGCATTTGATTTTTAAATTGATTTTTTAAAGCATCTGCTAACCATATGGAGCATTTTTGAAGAATATTCAAATTTTTATGCTTCAAGGTTAATTTAATTAATCTTGAATAAGGAGGATATTGAAACAAAAATCTTTCATTTAACTGTTCTTTAAACATTCCTAAAAAATCATTTTTAACAATTTTTTTCATTAGTTGATGATTTGGGTTAAAAGTTTGAACAATAACTTCTCCTTGTTTCTTTGATCTCCCTGATCTTCCTGCTACTTGCTGAATTAGTTGGAAACATTTTTCTTGAGATCTGAAATCTGGAAAATATATCAAACTATCTGCATTAACAACTCCAACTAAATCAACATTCTTAAAATCAAGCCCCTTAGTAAGCATTTGAGTGCCTACTAAAACTTGAAATTCATTATTTTCAAAATCATTAATAATATTACTAAAAGCATTTTTATTTCTTGTTGAGTCATGGTCCATTCTTTCAATTTTCAAAGAAGGGAAAAACTCTTTTAATTCTTCAACAACTTGCTGTGTACCTAAACCTTTTTTGATAACAGTATTTCCTGCGCAGGTTGGGCAAATTGTTTTATTTTTTACACAATAACCACAATGATGGCATTTTAATTCATCTGAAACTTGATGATAAGTTAAACTAACATCACAATTAATGCATTGATAAACATAGGCACAAGAACTGCATTCTAAATAAGGTGCATATCCTCTACGGTTTTGAAAAATAATAACTTGTTTTTTGTTCTCAATTGTAGTTTTAATTTTTTCAAGAAATAAATTAGAAAAATTACCAGTTATATTTTTTTTAAGAATAGCTTGTTTTAAGTCTTTAATAATAATTTTTGGAGGTTTAATATCTCCAAACCTCTTGTCAAGACTAATAAGTCCATACTTATTTGAAATTGCATTAAAATAAGATTCTAAACTGGGTGTAGCAGAACCTAAAAGAGTGTTAGCTTTATGTAACATTGCTAAATAAATAGCAGAATCTCTTGCATGGTATCTTGGAGCAGGCTTAAATTGCTTGTAAGCATTTTCATGCTCTTCATCTACTATAATCAAACTTAATTTGCTAAAAGGAAGAAAAATGGAAGATCTAGCCCCTATAATAATTTTAGCATTTTTATCGTTTTTTAAAACTTTTTTCCAAACTTCTGTTCGTTGATTTATAGAATATTTAGAATGGTATACAGCCAATAAATTACCAAAATATTTTTTTAATCTATTAATTAACTGTGTAGTTAATGCTATTTCTGGAACCAAGTACAAGACTTGTTTGTTTTTTTTAATTTCATTTTCAATTAATTTAACATATATTTCTGTTTTCCCAGATGATGTGACTCCATGTAATAAAGAAACATTTTTATTTTTAAAACTTGATATAATATTTTTAAATGCATTTTTTTGATCGGAACTTAGATCTTTAGGTTTTATTAATTGATCCACTTGAAATTGAATTCTATTAATTATTTTAGATTTCTTTGCTAATATACCAGTGTCAACCAAAGTATTAATGGTAGCTCTTGAAACACCAGAATAATTTATCAGTTCTTGAATAGTTGGATTAACATTTTTAGAAAGTGAAAAAAGGCTTTTAAGTACTTTTTGCTGAGATTTTTTTGTTTTTAACTCATCTAGTAATAAATCAAAAGCATTGTTATCTAATTTTTTATTAAAATAAATTTTAATGACTTTTTTAGGTTTAAAATAATCATACACTTCTTCTTTAAGCTTAATAATAGAATGATTTAATAGCTCATTAATAGTTTTAGTAACATGTTGTTTCTTTAAAATTGAAATAACTTCACGATATGTTAATTTTTTATTTAGCAGTAAATTATTATATAATAAATCTGCACTATCTGTCAACTTCATATCTTCTTTCAATTCATCATATAATACAATTTCACTTTCACTTTTTAAAAGAAGAAGACTTGGAATTGAAACTTTTATTACCTGACCAATTGGGCACATATAATAATTAGACATCCAGTTAAAGAACTTAATTTGAAAATTATTAATTATTGGTTCTTCGTCAATAATAAATTCTATATGTTTAGCATCATAAAACTCTGGTAAAATATTATGTTTATTAACAACTATTGCGGTCAGAAGTTTTGATTTTCCAAAAGGAACTATAACCCTATATCCATTTTTTAAAAAATCATATTCTATTTTATTTACTTTATATGTAAACAAAGTGTCAATAGGAAGAGGGACAATTACATCAATTAGGTAATGCATTATTAATAATTTTTCAGTTTGTAAATAACAACATTTAACTCAAATCCAAGTAATAATGATATTGAGTTAATCCATATATACAACATCATTATAATTAAGGCCCCAATAGAGCCATAAAGTTCATTATAATTAGAAAAATTGTCAATATATAGACCGAAAAAATAGGTTGACAAAAATAAAAGAATGGTAGTCATTATTGATCCAGGTGAAATGAATTTTAAATTTTTTCCTTGAATTGTCCCAAAATAGTATAGTGAGGAAAATGAAATAAGTGAAATTAATATTAAGAATATATATTTTAAATAAATAAACATGAAAGAAACTAAACTATTATTTTGGGTAATTAAAAAATCAAAAAAAATAGACGAAACTGTTGCAAATAATACAACTATCACTAAAATAAACCCTACCAAAATAGCATATAGATATTGTTTAAATAAATTTCTTGAAAATTGAACATGATAAGAATCTGTAAAGCCTCCAAAAACAGCATTTACTCCATTACCTATTAGAATTATTGAAAATATTAAAGTAGTAGATAACAACCCACTTCTTTTATTACTATTAATATCAACAAATATGTCGTGAAAAAAAATAGCAGATTCATTTGGTAATAAAGATTCTAATAAAGATAAAAATACTTCATCAAAATTGTCAATAGGAAAAAAAGGAATCAGATTTAACACAAACAAAACAAATGGAAAAAAAGCCATAAAAAAACTAAAAGATATACTACTTGCTCTAGTAGAAATTGCTCCTTTAATAATACCAATAAAATAAAGGTTAAATAATTCATAAAGTGAAAAACCATATAAACTTTTTAATTTAATTTTTTTTAAAAAATCAATAACGGAATTAATTATAAAGTTATTTTTAATCAAACTCATATATTTATAGTTAAATATAAATTAAAATTAATCCAATTGTTTAGTTAATGAAAATTAAGTTACTAGTTGTTGGCAAGACCTCAAATACAACTTTGCTATCTTTAATTAAAGATTATGTAAAAAGAATTAAGACACTATATAACTTTTGAAATAATTTAAAAAAACAAGTCCTTATCACAATTAGTAAATCATGAATATAATTTTTGCTACTAGCAATTTAAATAAACTAAAAGAAATTGAAAACTTGATACCTAAAGATATTAATCTAAATAATTTAAAAGATCTTAACTTTAATGAAGAAATTCCTGAAAATGAAAAAACTATTGAGGGTAATGCTATCTATAAAGCAAAATTTATTCATGCCAAATTTAACGTTAATGTGTTTGCAGATGATACTGGACTTGAAGTTGAGGCGCTAAATGGAGAACCAGGTGTTTATTCGGCCAGATATGCAGGTAAAGAATGTAACTCACATAAAAACATAGAAAAGCTTCTTAAAAACCTAATTAACAATAAAAATAGAAAGGCAAGATTTAAAACAATTATTGCTTTAATTTTAAACGGTAAACTTTATCAATTTGAAGGAATTGTTAATGGCCTTATCTCACATTCTTTAAAAGGAAATAAAGGATTTGGATACGATCCTGTTTTTGTGCCAGAAGGATACAGTAAATCATTCGCAGAACTATCTTTATATGAAAAAAATAAAATTAGTCATAGATCAATTGCTGTGAAAAAATTAATAGGCTTTATCTCCAAACAATTAAATTGATTTTAAAAAAATTGTTAAATAATATTATAATTACAATAATGATTTTATTAGTTTGTATTTTCGTTGCCAATGAATAAATTATTACTACGTCTCTTTATTTTAATAACACTTAGTGTATCAATAAACTTTATTAATGCTCAGAATAAAAGTTTAATAGCTTTTGTAGAAAATGCAGCTGATAATTCACCTATATCTAGTGTTCATGTAATAAATTTATCTCAAGTGATTGGCGTAATAACTGACAAAACTGGTAAATTTGAAATACAAGCACAATTGAATGACACTCTATATTTTTCCTACCTTGGATTTAAATCAATTAAAGTTAGAGTGACAAATGATTTACTAAAATTCAAGAATTCAAAAATTCAATTAACTGAATTGGCATATGCTTTAGAAGAAGTAATTATTAAACCATATGAACTAACTGGTTATCTAGAAATTGACGCAAAAAATGTCCCTATAAGCAAATCATACAGATATAGCATACCTGGTCTACCATCCAGAGGATATGAAGGAGGATCTAGAAATTCTGGAGCATTCTCAAAAGTTGTTAACGCAATTTTTAATCCAGCTGATTTTCTGTATAATCTATTTGGAAAACAGCCAAAGCAATTCAAAAAACTTCAACAAATGAAGGAAGATTATAGAATTCGAGAGTTATTATCTTCAAAGTTCGATAGAGAAACTCTAGTAGAATTATTACAAGTTGAAAAAATTGATATTGACGAAATATTAAGAAACTGTAGCTATTCTGACAGCTTTATAATTTCTGCTAATGATTTGCAAATATTAGATGCTATTAGTGGGTGTTATGAAGAATTTAAAGTACTTAACAGAAAATAAATATCTCTATTAAATTTAAAAAAGATTAACTTTGTAAACTTTCAAAAGAAAGAACATGCAACTTAATTCTTTAAATGCCGTAACACCAATTGACGGAAGATATTATTCTAAAACAAAAAGTTTTTCAAACTATTTTTCTGAACAAGCTTTAATAAAATACAGGGTATTAGTTGAAATTGAATATTTTATTGCATTAACAAAAACAAATATTCCATCTGTTTCAGATTTTCCAAAAGGATCTATTTTAGATATTCAAAATATTTATCTTAATTTTTCTTATAAGGATGCTGTTTCAATTAAAGAAATTGAAAAAGAGACTAATCATGATGTTAAAGCAGTAGAATATTTTATAAAAAATAAATTTAAAGAACTAAAATTAGAGAAGTATTTAGAATTTATACATTTTGGACTAACATCCCAGGATATCAACAATACTGCCATTCCCCTTTCTATTAAAAATGCTTTAGAAGAAGTTTACATTCCGAACCTTATCAAATTAAATGATCTATTGAAAGAAAAAAGTGAAGAATATTCTAACATAGCTATGCTTGCAAGAACCCATGGACAACCAGCCTCACCAACAAGATTAGGAAAAGAGTTTGATGTTTTTAAAATCAGGATTGAAGAGCAGTTAAAATTTCTTTATACAATTCCAATTGCTGCTAAATTTGGAGGTGCTACGGGTAATTTTAATGCTCATCACGTAGCATTTCCAAAAATTGATTGGAAAAAGTTTAGCACATCTTTAATTAATAATTTAGGGCTTCACCATTCTTTTCCTACTACACAAATTGAACATTACGATCATTTAGCTTCACTTTTTGACTGCTTAAAAAGAATTAATACAATCATAATTGATTTCAACAGAGATATATGGACCTATATATCAATGGATTATTTTAAACAAAAAATAAATAAAAATGAAGTTGGATCCTCTGCAATGCCACATAAGGTTAATCCAATAGATTTTGAAAACTCAGAAGGAAATCTCGGAATAGCCAATGCTCTTTTCGAACATTTATCTTCAAAATTACCTGTATCAAGACTTCAAAGAGATCTCACTGATAGTACAGTTTTAAGAAATGTAGGTGTTCCTTTTAGTCATACTTTAATAGCTATAAATTCTACAATTAAAGGATTAGAAAAGCTTATTGTTAATGAAGATAAAATCAATGAAGACTTAAATAAAAACTGGGCTATAATAGCAGAAGCTATTCAGACAATTTTAAGAAGAGAAGGCTACCCAAACCCTTATGAAGCTTTAAAAGAACTCACTAGAAAAAACACTTCTGTAAATCAAGAAATAATTCATAGTTTCATTGATACATTGAATATTGATGATAAAGTTAAAAATGAATTAAAAGAAATAACTCCTTCAAATTATACTGGAATTTAACTTAAAAAATCAATCTTCTAAAAGAGGTTTTTCAACCTTTTCGGAACTAATGTTTAATTCAGAATTACCAGATGATATCTTAATAACATCCTTGTCAATTTTTTTAAATTCCTTAGTACTATCATTATAATGATTTACTGCTGTTCCAAGTGTATTACCTAATTTATCATGATAAGTCTTATAAGCATTTAAATGATTAGATAATTTTTCAACATTCTTTATAACATCATTAATAGAATCTTCTACTTTTAAATTATGTAGAGCTTTTACAGTAATCTGTAACATCGGAAACAAACTCATAGGAGAAACAATCATTACCTTTTTCGTATATGCATAAGAAACTAGATCTCTTTGGTTTATTTTTAACGTTCCCACTCTACTATTTAACAAGTCTTGATATAAACCATCTGCTGGTATAAACATGTAAGCATAATCTGTGGTGTTTTCATTGGGCCTTATGTACTTTGACGTTTCATCTATTCTATTTTTAATATCAGATTTAAATTTCTTTTCTAAATCAACTAATTCTTCCTTATTTGAACTCTCAATCATCTTATTATAGTTATCAAGAGAAAATTTTGCATCTATTGGAATTATATATTCTCCCACCTTTACAATAGCATCAACTGCTTCTTTATTTTTAAATGAATATTGCATTTGAAAAAGTTGAGGAGGGAGTACATTTGCTAATAAATTTTCTAATTGAATTTCACCTAAAACTCCCCTTTGCTTTTGATTACCCAATATTTTTTCAAGAGTTTTCATTTGATTAGCAAAGCTTAAAACCTGTTCATTGGTTCCTTTAATTTTTTCTAACTCACTAGTTACGTCTTTAATAACCTTATTAGACTCCTTGAATTGTTGAGTTATATTATTAGAAGAGGTTTTGTGGAATTCATTAATTTGCGTATTAATATGTTTTAATTTACTTTCAATTTCTGTTCTGCCTTCTTGAGCATTTTTATTAACTTCTTTTCTAATATCTTGAATTTGTGAGATTATAGTGCCAGTAAATACACTAAGTTCATTTGCTGAAGAATTATTGTTTTTATTACTCCATACTATATAAAAAATTACTGCAAGTGCAACCAATAGTGCAATAAGCAAAAATTTTTCCATAACTCTAATATAATTGAATATTATTACTTGCTCAAATACATTTTCCTTCTAGAATACAATTCAGAGAATTGATCATCTTTAAGATCATTTATAAATAAAATACTTTCTCCTGTACTTTTCATTTCAGGTCCAAGACTTTTATTTACATTAGGAAACTTGTTGAATGAGAAAACAGGTTGTTTAATTGCAAAGCCATTTAAATTTGGTTTATAGTCTATGTCAGAAACTTTCATTTCTCCTAACATTACTTTTGTAGCAAAATTTATATAAGGTTGCTTATATGCTTTAGAAATAAAAGGAACAGTTCTTGAAGCTCTTGGATTAGCTTCAATTATATATACGATCTCATCTTTTATAGCAAATTGAATATTAATAAGACCTACTGTTTTCAAAGCAAGGGCAATTTTATTAGTATGGTCAATAATTTGTTGCATTACCAATTTGCCTAAATTAAATGGAGGAAGTGTAGCATTAGAATCACCTGAATGAACACCACATGGCTCTATATGCTCCATAATGCCTATAATCAATACATTTTCACCATCACAAATTGCATCTGCCTCAGCTTCAATTGCTCCATCTAAATAATGATCTAATAACAGCTTGTTATTAGGGATTTTTTGAAGTAAATCAACAACATGAGTTTCTAGTTCTTTTTTATTAATAACAATTTTCATTCCTTGTCCTCCTAAAACATAGGATGGCCTTATAAGAATAGGAAAATCTAACTCATCAGAAATCATTAGTGCTTGTTCAGGTGTTTCCGCTACTCCAAATTCAGGGAAAGGAATATTATTTTCTTTTAATAAAGTTGAAAAACTTCCTCTATCCTCTGCTAAATCTAATGCTTGGTAAGTTGTTCCTATTATTTTAATACCATATCTATCAAGTTTCTCTGCTAATTTAAGTGCTGTTTGACCTCCAAGCTGAACAATTACTCCTTCAGGCTTTTCATGTTCAATAATATCATATATATGTTCCCAAAAAACTGGCTCAAAATATAGCTTATCTGCAATATCAAAATCTGTAGAAACAGTTTCTGGATTACAGTTTATCATTATTGTTTCATATTCACACTCTGAAGAAGCAAGTACCCCATGGACACAGCAATAATCAAATTCTATACCTTGTCCAATTCTGTTAGGACCAGAACCTAATACAACAATTTTTTTTCGATCAGTTACCTCACTTTCATTTTGAGTAATAATTGTACCATCTGATAATTGAATAGATTCTTCAAAGGTGGAATAATAATATGGTGTTTTTGCTTTAAATTCAGCAGCACAAGTATCAACTAGCTTATAAACTCTATTTATATTAAAACTTTTCCTTTTTTTATGGACTACACTTTCTAAACACCCTAACATATGTGCGATTTGTCTGTCAGCAAATCCTTTTTGTTTGGCTTCTAATAGAAGTTCTTTTGAGATCTTATCAATTTTATATTTTGATATCTCATTTTCAAGAATAATTAAAGATTCATATTGTCTTAAAAACCATAAATCTATTTTAGTTATATCATGAATCTCATTGAGTGAAATACCTAATTTGATTGCATCATAAATAACAAAAACTCTATCCCAACTAGGATTTGTTAATTTATCAATCACTAATTTGTAATCTGTATATCCTTTACCATCAGCACCAATACCGTTTCTTTTGATTTCTAAAGATTGAGTAGCCTTATGCAATGCTTCAATAAAGGATCTTCCTATACCCATCACTTCACCTACAGATTTCATTTGAAGTCCTAAGGTTCTTTCTGAACCTTCGAATTTATCAAAATTCCATCTTGGTATTTTTACAATCACATAATCAAGAGTAGGTTCAAAAAATGCTGAAGTTAATTTTGTTATTTGATTATTAAGTTCATCCAAATTATAACCTACAGCTAACTTACTTGCTATTTTAGCAATTGGGTAACCAGATGCTTTAGAAGCAAGTGCAGAAGATCTAGAAACTCTAGGGTTAATTTCTATAGCAATTATATCTTCATTTTCATCTGGACTTATAGCAAATTGAACATTACATCCTCCAGCAAAATCTCCAATGCTTCTCATCATCTTAATAGCCATATCTCTCATCCTTTGATATGTACTATCAGATAAAGTCATTGCTGGTGCAACAGTAATAGAATCACCTGTATGGATTCCCATAGGATCCATGTTTTCTATAGTACATATGATAACTACATTATCATTTTTATCTCTTAATAGCTCAAGTTCATATTCTTTCCATCCTATTAATGCTTTATCAATCAAAACTTCGTGAATGGGAGAAGCTTCAAGTCCTCGAGTCAAAAGTTCATCAAAATCTTCTGGCCTATATACAATAGAAGCTCCACTTCCACCTAAAGTAAATGATGGACGAATGACTATAGGGAAGCCAAATTCCTGTGCTATTTCTTTTCCTTGTAAAAATGAAGTGGCTGTTTTAGCGGGAGCAGCAGGAATACTAATTTTTTTCAATAATTGTTTAAATTTCTCCCTATCCTCAGTAATGTTAATAGCATCAATATCTACACCAATAATTTCTACATTATACTCTTGCCATATTCCTTTTTCATCGGCCTCAATACATAAATTCAATGCTGTTTGACCTCCCATTGTAGGTAATACAGCATCTATATCATGTGTTTCTAAGATTTCTTTTATAGATTTTGTGGTCAATGGTTTTAAGTATACATGATCAGCCATAACTGGATCTGTCATTATTGTAGCAGGATTAGAATTAATCAAAATGGTTTTAATTCCATCCTCCCTTAATGACCTAAGTGACTGAGAACCAGCATAATCAAACTCACAAGCCTGACCTATTATTATTGGTCCTGATCCTATAATCAAAATACATTTTAAATCTTTTCTTAATGGCATCTAAATGAACTTAAAATTGGTTACTGAATATATCAAAAAAAAGGTGTTACTTAAAAAGTAACACCTTAATTTTTTGAAATTTTTATTCACTTATTTTTTGTGTCTAGGTTCGCAAGAAACTGAAATTTTATTTCTCCCTTTAGCCCTTCTACTAGATAGCACATTTCTACCGCTAGTTGTAGACATTCTTTCTCTAAATCCGTGTTTGTTACGTCTTTTTCTTTTTGAAGGCTGAAAAGTTCTTTTCATTGCGATTATTTAACTATTTTTACTCAAATTTGAGGCCAAATATACAATAAGTTTAAACTATCTCAAATGTATTATTTAAAAAAACTTTTGAATTTTATTTTTAATTAATAAACTGATAATCAATGTATCCAAAAATTATAAAATTAATACTAGCAATTCTTACTTTATCATATTCGATATTTCAGTTTTATGAAAATAATATAGGAAATGGAATTGCATTAATTTTTCTAGTAGCAATATTCGTTTTTCTATACTTTAAAAATGAAATAATCTTAATTATATTTCTTAAATTAAGAAAACAAGATTTTATTGGCACTGAAAAGTGGTTAAAAAGAATAAAAAACCCTGAAAGTTCACTTACTAAAAAGCAAGTTGGTTATTATAATTATTTATGGGGAATAGTTTCTTCACAAACAAACTTAACTTTAGCTGAAAAATATTTTAAAAAAGCAATCTCTATTGGATTATCTATGAATCATGACTTAGCGATGGCAAAATTGAGTTTAGCCGGTATTTTAATTCAAAAAAGAAGAAAACGAGAAGCTACAATGCTTTTAAATGAAGCAAAAAAATTAGACAAACAAAAAATGTTGTCGGATCAAATTAAAATGATGCAACATCAAATGAAAAGAATTTAAAATATATTCTTATTAAGAAATTCATTTATCCATTCTGCTCTTTTCAATATCATTGCATGATCTCCCTTTGGAAGGGGTACATAATTGTCTAAATACATTGAAGGAAAAATCATATCTTTTGTTCCATGTATATGTAATACATTATCTATCGGATCTGATTGATCCCATTCAATTAGCTCTTTTATTGCCCAGCTTAAATAATTCTCATCTCTTACCGACAGATATTTATGATATAACTCGATTTTTTTTTTGACTTTTGGGCCTAAAACAAAAGAAAGTAGAGAATCAAAATCATTAACCCATTTAACAGGAAGAAATTTGTAGCTTTTTGTAGCCTTTACAATTTTCATTGTTGGAGGGAATTCCTGATTTGATTTTACACTTGATATGATTATTGTTTTTCTTACATCAATAATTTTTGATATTTCCTGAACTAATATTCCCCCAAAAGACACTCCTATAAGAATAGGATTTTTATGATTGATTTTTTTAGAAAATCTTATTGAATAATCTTTTAGACTTTCATTTTTTTTAGGATCTATCCATTCCAAATAGTGTAATTTAAAATTGCCATTTAATTTAATTTTCTCAAAAATTAAAGAATTTGCAGACATACCAGGCATTAAATAGGTATGAAGTATATTTTTAGTTTCCATTTAATTATTTCAATCAGAAGTATTTTGAGTATCTTTGTAAAACAATAACAAAACTAGACTTTAGAAATTAAATGGGAAACTTAATTATTTATGATAATACTTTTTTACGTCAATATGAAGTTGAAATTTGTGAAGATTTAGCTAAAATTGAATATGCTTTACAAGACAGAAAAATATTTCTCACAAAACTTGTCATTCCTTCATCTAATAAGGATGAAGACTTTGAAGAAACTTTCATTAAAGAAGTTTTTGAGATAATAAAAGAAAAAAATATTAGAATAATGCCTACATCTCCTCAGATAAGAAAGTTTATAAAAAAACATAAAGAATTTAAAGAACTTCTTCCTATTGGTATTAGACTGTGACCGAGTTCGTTTTGGTGTAAGGGGGAAACTCAAACCATTTATGTGTTTTGATTATGTAACTATCTATCATACTAAAGTGAAATTTACCAAACTGAATCTTAAGAATATCAAGAATTTTAGGATTGAGTGGAGATAAGATTTTTCCAGACTTTTTTTTCAATTAGATATAAATATTTGTTATTTTTTTCCAAACTCAACTTTTCTCCACCAAATTTTTCAACAGATTTTTGAGAACGATAGTTTGTTTTCCAAATATCAAAGTACACTTTATCAAAGTATTGAAAAATATAATCCAACATTAATTTCTTTATTTGATAGTTCATATGGGTGCCCCAATAATGTTGAGAAATAAATGTATAACCAATTTTAATAGAAAGTTCTTCTTGATTAAAGGAATAATATCTTGTTGTTCCAATTATCTTATTTATTTCTTTATCAATTATTGTAAAACAACCTTCTTTATTGTCTAGACCACCATCTATATATTTTCTAAAATTATTCAATTTCCATCTATCCTTATCTAGATGTTGTTCCCATATAATTGAATTACTACCAACCGTATATAATCCTTCAAAATGATTTTCTTCAGTCTGGACTAAACTAACGATATCATTTTCTAAATGAACTTTGAAGTCAATCATTAATTAAAATAAAATCTTTATATTATTGGATTTACTCCACCGTAATTAATTTCTCTAATTTTTTTCCAACCACTAACCCATCTTGATCTATTTCTTTTAGTTCATAAGAGACAATACTATTAACTAAATCTTTTCTCCATGGAGCTTTCACTCGAACATAATTATTAGAAAATCCATAGATATAACCTCTTTTATTTTCAGATTCAAATAAAACATCTTTAATCGAATCTAATTGGCTAGTATAAAATTTATTTTTCAATTTAACAGAGAGTGATCTTAATAGTTTACTTCTTTTAGATCTTATGTTTTTAGGAACTTCATTATTTAAAGTAATTGCTACAGTATTATCTCTTTCTGAATATGTAAAAACATGTAAGTAAGAAATCTCTAAACTTTGAATAAACTCATAAGTCTCTATAAAGTGTTCATCTGACTCACCAGGAAATCCTACAATAACATCAGCGCCAATACAAGCATTAGGCATTAATATCTTAATATAATTAATTCTATCTCTATAAAGCTCTTTAAGATATCTTCTTTTCATAAGTTTTAAAATATCATTACTTCCGCTTTGCATTGGCACATGAAAATGAGGGACAAATATTTTACTGTTAGAAACAAAATTTATAATGTCATTTGAAAGTAGATTAGGTTCAATTGATGAAATTCTAATTCTAGAAATACCATCCACATCATCCAAAGCTGTAACTAAATCTAAAAATGTATTTTTATGATTTTTATCTCCTAATTCCCCTTTACCATAATCACCAATATTAACACCTGTTAATACAATTTCTTTAACTCCAGAAGAAGAGATAGATTTTGCGTCAGAAATAATATTAGACAATTTATCACTTCTAGATATTCCTCTAGCTAGTGGAATCGTACAATACGTACACTTATAATCACAACCATCTTGAACTTTTAAAAAAGATCTTGTTCTATCTCCTATTGAAAAACTAGATTTATAAAAATCTGTTTCATTTATTTCACAAGAATGAATAACTCCAAAATCCTTTTTATTAAAATCTTTTAAATAATCTAGTATTTGAAATTTTTCTTTAGAACCTAACACTAAATCAACTCCATTAACTTTCACAAGTTCTTCAGGCTTTAATTGAGCATAGCAACCTATAGCTATTAAAAATGCTTCTGGGTTTATTTTTAAAGCCTTTGAAACTAAAGTTTTAAATTGCCTGTCTGCGTTCTCAGTAACTGAACATGTATTAATTATGTATATATCTGAAAAGTCTTCAAATTTAACCAATAAATATCCTTCTTCCTTAAATTGTCTAGAAACAGTTGAAGTCTCTGAATAATTTAATTTACATCCTAGGGTTGTTAATGCTACTTTTAAGTTTTGACTCATTTGGATATAAACACTTAATTTAGCTAACAAATATAAGATGAAAACTTATGACCAAAAAGTTTGGGTGCTTTATATATTTAATTTTCGTTTTCATATCTTTTTTAAGCTGTTCAAAGGATTCATTAGTAAACAATGATAATGTATTTAGGTATAATGAGCATTCTAATATATCATCTTTAGATCCAGCATTTGCTAGTACATTACGTAATATTTGGCCAGTAAATCAGTTATTCAATGGACTCGTACAACTTGATGATTCTCTAAACATTAAACCAGATTTATCAGAAAGCTGGGAGATCTCAAAAGATGGAATGACTTATTTGTTTAAGATTAAAAAAAATACTTCATTCCATAAATCAATAGTTTTTGGAAAAGATTCAATTAGAAATGTTAATGCATTTGATTTTGAATACAGCTTTAATAGACTTAAAGATCCAAAATTAGCATCACCTGGAGCATGGGTTTTAAATAATGTTGAAAACTTTAAGGCATCAAATGATAGTGTATTTTCAATAAAATTAAAAAGTCCATTTGCAGCATTTTTAGGAATTTTATCGATGAAATATTGTTCAGTAGTTCCAAAAGAAGCAATAGACTATTATAAATCAAAATTTGGAAAAAATCCAATAGGAACAGGACCATTTAAGTTTAAAAAATGGGAAGAAAATATCAAACTGGTACTAAGGAAGAATAATCTATATTTTGAAAAAGATTCTAAAGGAATTAGACTTCCATATTTAGAAGCCATATCAATTACATTTTTACCTGATAAAAAAAGTGAATTTATGGAGTTTGCACAAAATAAAATTGATTTCATTAACTCTATAGACTCATCTTTTAAGGATCAACTTTTAAATGTTAATGGGGATTTAAAAGAAGAGTACCTCAAATCTATTAATCTGCTAACAGGCCCATATTTAAATACTGAATATATAGGCTTTTTTCTTGGAAAAAAGGAATCTATTTTACAATCCAAAAAGTTAAGGCTAGCTATCAATTATGGTTTTGATAGAAAGAAAATGATGAAATATCTAAGAAACAATATTGGTTATCCTGCCAACAATGGATTCATTCCTCTTGGACTTCAAAAAAAGCGTACAAAAGGATTTGAATATGATTTAAAAAAAGCCTTACAGTTAATTAAAGAATATAAAGATGAAAATGGAAACCAATCTATAGAAATAGTTTTATCAAGTGACGCCAACTATCTTGACATAGTTGAATATATTCAAAGAGAACTTTTAAAAATTGGAATTAATATAAAAATCAATATTTTACCACCTTCAAGTTTAAGACAAGCCAAATCAAATGGAAAATTAGAAATGTTTAGAGCAAGCTGGATAGCAGATTACCCTGATGCTGAAAATTATTTATCACTCTTTTATTCAAAAAATTTAACCCCTAATGGCCCTAATTATACTCATTTTAAAAATAATTTATATGATAAGCTATTTTTTGAGGGAATTATAGAACAATCCAAAGATGATAGGGAAAAAATATACTCAAAACTAGATAGCTTAATAATTGAGGAAGCTCCTATAATTCCATTATATTATGATAAAATAATGAGATTTAGCCAAAAGAATGTTGTAGGACTAGAAACAAACCCCATCAATCAATTAAATTTAAAAAGGGTTTATAAAAAGTAAATTACTTTTTAAGTTTAGCATATCTATTTTTAAACTTATCTATTCTACCAGCAGTATCAATAAGTTTAGTTTTTCCAGTATAAAATGGATGAGATGTTCTAGAAATCTCTAGTTTTACAAGAGGATAAGTTACACCTTCATGCTTTATAGTATCTTTACTTAATACCGTAGATTTAGTAATAAAAACATCATCATTAGACATGTCTTTGAAAGCGACTAATCTATAATTTTCTGGGTGTATACCTTCTTTCATCTTTTTTATTAAATAGGACGCAAATTTAATTCTTTTTTGGGAATTTGCAACTAAACTTAAATTAATTACTGAAAGTCAAATAATATGATGATTGCAATAAATAAATTCTGATTACTTTTACATGTAAATATATTAATTTAAAAAAATTGTTATGGAAGAAATTACACCTAAAAAATTTATAATTGAATATGGACTATTTACTGGAATAATTTCCGTCATTTTCGGTATAATGCTTTACTCTTTAGATGCGCATTATGAAAATAGTACATTTAGTCAAATAATTTCAGTATTGATTCAATTATCTGGAATTGCAATGGCTGCTTTAGCATTTAAAAAAGCTAACTCAGGATTTATTTCTTTAAGCCAAACGTTAAAAATAGGTACAGGATTATCGTTAATTCTTGCTATTATTTCTTTAGTTTGGTTATATACTCTTACAAATTTACTTGAACCAGAATTTTATAACATTTCACTTGAAATAGCATACAATAAAGCTATAGAATCTAATCCAGAAGTGATGGGTGGTTTGGATTTAAAGGGATATTTAGAAGCTTCTGAACCTTTTCTGTGGCTTGCTTACCCTGTAATTATGGTATTTACTTTATTTATAGGATTCATTGAAAGTCTTACAATAGGATTAATTATAAAAAAAGAAGATCAGTAAATTACTATGCATATTTCTGTTGTCATTCCATTATATAACGAACAGGATTCTTTAATGGAATTAACTGAAAGTATTGAAAATATAATTTCTAAAGAAAATCTTGATTATGAAATTATACTTATAGATGATGGAAGCATAGATAATTCTTGGAAAATTATAAAGGATCTTTGCTTAAAATCTTCCAAAATAAAAGGATTAAAATTTATTAAAAATTTTGGCAAGTCTCAAGCTCTTTCAGCTGGTTTTAAAGCTAGTAAAGGAAATGTGGTTATTACAATGGATGCTGACCTTCAGGATGATCCTAATGAAATACCTAATTTGTATAAAAAAATAGTTGAAGATGATTTTGATTTAGTGTCTGGATGGAAAAAGAAAAGATATGATTCGTTGATTTTTAAAAATTTTCCATCTAAAATATTTAATTGGGCTGCACGAAAAACATCTGGAATTAAGCTAAATGATTTTAATTGCGGTATTAAAGCCTATAAAAATATTGTTACCAAAAAGATTCAATTAACTGGGGGGATGCATCGATACATTCCTGTACTTGCTAAAAAAGCCGGTTTTAAAAATATAGCTGAACAAATTGTAAAACACCATCCAAGAAAACATGGAAATACTAAATACGGTCCTGAAAGATTTGTTAAAGGTTTTCTAGATTTAATAACCTTATGGTTTATTCATAGATTTAGTAAAAGACCTATGCACTTTTTTGGCTTAATAGGCACCATCATGTTAATCATTGGATTTCTGTTTGCATTATACCTAGGAATTGATAAATTGTTTATAGAAACTTCTGGAAGATTAATCACAGAAAGGCCTGAGTTTTTCATATCACTTACTACTATGATTATTGGCTCACAATTCTTTTTAGCTGGATTTTTAGCAGAAATAGTTTTAAAAAATAAAAAAATAAAAAAACAATATATAATTTCTGAAAAAATAAATGATTAATACTAAATTAATTGAGCAGAATTACAACGTCTGGACTCAATCACCCTTTGATAAAGAAACTATATCTAAGGTTAATAGTCTGAAAGAGACTAACAATAAAGATTTTAACGACTCATTTTACACTGATTTAAGTTTTGGAACGGGAGGAATGAGAGGGGTTGTGGGTGTAGGTCCAAATAGAGTCAATAAATATACTTTTGGAAAAAATACTCAAGGAATATCTAATTATATTAATAAGTATTCTGAAAACAATCTATCATCAATTGTTATAGCTTACGACTGTAGGAATGACAGTGAATATTTAGCCACACAAGTAGCTAATATTTTCAGTTCAAATAATATTAAAGTTTTTCTATTTAGTTCAATTAGACCAACTCCTGAACTATCTTATGCTTTAGTAAAGCTAAACTGCATTTGTGGTATTGTACTAACTGCTTCACATAATCCCCCAGAATACAACGGATATAAAGTTTATTGGAAAGATGGTGGACAAATCGTGCCTCCAATTGATAAAAATCTAATTAATGAAATTAATACCACCAGCTATTCTGATATTAATTTTACCAAAAATGAAAAACTTATTGAACTTATAGATACTAATATTGATGATCTATTTATTAAAGATTCTATTTTAAATGGAAAAGTTGGCACTTCCAATAGAGCTAATTATAGAATTGTTTTTACTCCATTACATGGTACTTCATATAAAATACTTCCACAAGTATTAAAAGGTGCTGGATATACGGATTTAAACATTGTCACTGAACAAGCAGTTCCTGATGGAAATTTTCCAACTGTTAAATCTCCAAACCCAGAAGATCCTGAAGCATTAAAAATGGCGATAGAATTAGCTAAACTTAAAGGTGCTGATATTGTAATAGGAACTGATCCAGATTCTGATAGAGTTGGTATAGCTATTAAAGATGACAAAAATCAATACATTATAGTAAATGGGAATCAGATGATGATAATGTTAACGGATTATCTTTTAAGTAAAAGAAAACAATTAGATAAATCTTATTTTATTGGATCAACAATTGTTTCCACTCAAATGATGTTTAATGTAGCTAAATCATATAATGTTGATATTAAATTAGGATTGACAGGTTTTAAATGGATAGCAAAAATGATTCATGACTTTCCTAATCAAAAATTCATCGGAGGAGGGGAAGAAAGTTATGGATATATGGTTGGAGATTTTGTTAGAGACAAGGATGCAATCACTTCATCATTACTAGCTTGTGAAGCTGGTTCTGAATTTAAAAGCAAAGGTCTAAGTTTATACGATTATCTTATTAATTGTTATATTAAATATGGATTTTTTAAAGAAAAATTGATTTCAATCGAAAAAAAAGGATCTGAAGGTATTGTGGAAATTAATTCTATAATGAATCAACTAAGAACAAAAAAAATAGCAGAATTAGCTGGAAGTAAAGTTTTAAAGATTCAAGATTTTAAAAGCTCTCAAGAAATCAATCAGATTAGTGGGGAAAAAACTTCTCTTAATTTCCCAAAATCAAATGTTTTAATTTTTGAATCTAAAGATGGCACAAGAGTTGCAGCAAGACCTAGTGGAACAGAACCTAAAATAAAGTTTTACTTTAGTGTCAATATGACTTTACAGTCGAAAGAATTATTTAATGAAACTAACAACATTTTAGAGAAAAAAATTGAAAAACTTTCTGAAGAATTTAATTTTTAATAGTGAACTATTTTAGAAAAATTTTTAAGTATGCCTTGCCTTTTAAAAAATATATGTTTTTGAATATATTTTTTAATATTCTATACGCATTATTTAGTGCTTTATCATTTTTATCACTAATGCCAATGTTAGAGGTTTTGTTTGGAGAAAACAAAACAACTTTTGAGAAGCCTGAATTTGAAAATTTATCAAGCTTTGGGAACAATCTTGAAGAATGGATTAATTATCAAGTAAGTCATTTTTCCGGTGAAGATCCTAAACTAGCTTTGATTTTTGTTATTTCTTCGATTATCGTCCTTTTCTTTTTAAAGAACTTCTTCAACTATCTAGCTATGTTTTTTATTACATTTTTAAGAAATGGAGTTTTAACCAGTCTTAGAGAAAATCTTTACAAAAAAATAATAAGCATGCCTCTTCCTTTTTTTTCTGAAAAGAAAAAAGGAGATGTTATATCAAGAATTACTGCTGATATTTTGGAAATACAACATTCTTTTTTATCAATATTAGAATTAATCATTCGAGAACCTTTAACAATTTTTTTTACGTTAATAGCTATGTTTTTAATAAGCTATAAACTAACTGTTTTTGTATTATTTTTTATTCCAATATCCGGCTTTATAATAGCTCTAATTGGTAAATCTTTGAAAGCAACCTCTACCTTAGTTCAAACTGAGCAAGCAGAATTTTTATCAATTACAGAAGAAACATTACAAGGCCTTAAGGTCATAAAAGGTTTTGTTTCAGAATTATTTTTTATCGACAAGTTTAAAAAGTCTAATAACAAATTTTATAAATACTCTAACAGGTTAATTAACAGACAAAATTTAGCAAGTCCTATTAGTGAGTTTCTAGGCATTTCAGTAATTGGCGCATTATTATGGTATGGTGGCCAATTAGTACTTGTAGACTTAGAACTTAAGCCTGCTGCATTTTTAACTTATATGGGTTTAGCTTATGGAGTTTTAACACCAGCAAAAGCTATAAGCAAAGCGTCCTATTCAATAAAAAAAGGTAATGCTGCTGCAGAAAGGGTTCTAGAAATTTTAGAATCTGAATCTTCAATAAAAGAAATAAAAAATCCTATCAATAAACAATCATTTAATTCTGAAATAATTTTTAAAAATGTCTCTTTTAAATATGATCAGGAATCTGTATTAAACAATATTAACTTTAAAATACAAAAGGGTCAAACTATAGCTATTGTTGGTCAATCCGGTAGTGGAAAGTCAACTATTGCAAATCTAATACCTAGATTTTACGATGTATGCTCAGGAGAAATACTGATAGATGGTATTAACATTAAAGATTTATATAAGTCTGAATTAAGAAAACTTATGGGTCTAGTTTCTCAAGAGTCTATATTATTTAATGATTCTATTTCTAACAATATTAAACTTTCAAATTCCAAAGTTAATTTAAAAGAAATTGAAGAATCAGCTAAAATTGCAAACGCTAATGAATTTATTGAGAAATTTGAAGATGGATATGATTTAAACGTTGGCGATGGAGGAGGTAAGTTATCAGGAGGTCAAAAACAGCGAATTTCAATAGCCAGAGCAGTTCTAAGCAACCCTCCTATTATGATTCTTGATGAAGCAACATCTTCTTTAGATTCAGAATCAGAAAAATTAGTTCAAGATGCATTAGAAAACTTAATGAAAAACAGGACTTCAATTATAATTGCACATAGGCTATCAACTATTCAAAAAGCAGATATAATATTAGTTATAAATGAAGGTAAAATAGCAGAGCAAGGAAAACATGAAGAATTAATAAAAGAAAATGGTATATATTCAAAGCTTATTAAGCTTCAATCCTTTGTTTAAACCTGTTGTTTTTTTAATTGTCTTATTTAAAATTAACCGTTATTGAAAAATGAATCTCAATTTATTGCTAGTTTAAAAAATAAAGAAACTCAAAATAAGGCATTTGAAACTTTATTAAATAGCTACAAGCAACCTCTTTATTGGCATATAAGGAGAATCGTTTTAAATCATGATGACGCAGATGATATACTGCAAAATACATTTATTAAAATATTTAAAGGAATAGCAAAATTTAAAGGAGATAGCAAACTATATACTTGGATGTACAGAATAGCAACAAATGAATCTTTGAATTTTTTAAAATTAAAAGCAAAAAAATATTTTCAAAGTTCTGAAAAAATGATGAACAATTTAGCAAATAATCTAAAAGAAGACCCTTATTTTGATGGTGATAAGCTTCAACTTGAACTTCAAAAATTTATTTCAAGTCTTCCAAGTAAACAAAAGCTAGTATTTCAAATGAAATATGAACAAAATATGAAGTTTAAAGATATTTCTGAAATTCTAGGAACTTCAGTAGGTGCATTAAAAGCATCATACCATTTAGCTGTAAAGAAAATAAAAGAAAAAATAAAAAAAATTCAAACCTTTTAACAAAACTATTGTCAATATATAAATGGACGTTAAAAAAGATATATCATTTAAAAGAGAGGGCTTCAAAATTCCTAATGGATATTTTGAATCAATTAATTATAAAACCTTTCAAAGAAATGAAATAAATACAGGTGAGTTTATAGTACCTGTTGGCTATTTTAAATCTCTTGACAAGCAACAAATATTTAATAAAATCTATATTAATAAAATTAGAATCATTAAATCTACTTTTTATAGAGTGACCTCTTTAGCTGCTATTTTCATTGGCTTAGTCTACTTCTCAAATTATTTTGATAATAATAGTTATAATATTAATTCAGAGGATGTAATAAATTATGTAAATCAAGATTTTATAATTATTGACAACTCTGAATACAGTGAAATGTTAGATTCTAATGATTTGAATTATAGTAATTTAATTAGTCAAGCTGATGTTGAAAACTATTTTATAGAAACATCTTATAGTTTAGAAAATTTAATATTTGAATAATATGAATAAAATAATACTTTTTATATCGGTTTTTTTAATGATAAACACAGTTTATGCTCAATCTGAAAGATTAAGTAGAGAAAAAATTGATGCTTATAAGAAACTATACTTAACTGACAAGTTAAAATTAGAACCTTCCTTAGAAACAGCTTTTTGGAATTCCTACAAAACTTATGAAGATAGTTTAAGTAAGTTATATAAAGATAGAAGGCTTAAGTATAGAAAAATGAATATTAACGATATGTCTGCTAGTGATGAAGAATATGCTAAGTATATTAATGATTTTATGAACTATGAAAAAAAGAAAGTAGATCTTAAAGGAATACTAATTTCTGAATTGAAAGAAGTTATGTCAATTAAAAAAACATATATGCTTTTTAAATACGAAGATGACTTTAGAAGGGAAATGATGGAGAAACTTAGAAAAGAAAGAAAAGAAAATAAAAACAAAATTCTAAAATTATAAGATCATTTTAAATATTTAAAGACTACACTATTACATTATATTTACGCAAATTTTAAAAAATGCGTCTCCATAGAAATTTAGTAATCGCAATAATAAAAGTACTTGATGGTATTTTTAATCAAAATCTTTACGCAGATAAAGTCATTGAAAAAGTTCTAAAACAAGATAAAAGGTGGGGAAGTAGAGATAGAGGATTCATTGCAGAGACTAGCTATGAAATTGTAAGATGGAAAAGATTGTATTTAGAAATTGCAGAAGTAAAAAAACCCTTTGATTATCAAAATTTATGGAGAGTATTTTCAGTTTGGGCAATACTAAAGGGCATAAGCCTGCCTAATTGGAAAGAATTTCAAGAGACTCCTAAAAGAAGAATCAAAGGTAAATTTGATAAACTTTCTAAAATTCGAAAATTTAGAGAATCTATTCCAGATTGGATGGACTCAATTGGATTAGAAGAACTAGGAGAAAATCAGTGGGAAAATGAAATATCTTCATTAAATAAAATGGCTCCTGTAATAATAAGAGCAAATGCACTTAAAACTAATATAATTGAACTTGAAAAAATTCTAATAAACGAAGAGGTTGTAACAGAAAAAATAAATGGCTATCCTGATGCTTTAAAGCTTAAAGAAAGAACGAATCTGTTTTTAAAAGATTCTTTTCAAAATGGACTTTATGAAATTCAAGATGCCTCTTCTCAGTTAGTAGCTCCTTTTTTAAAAATTGAACCAGGAATGAAAATATGTGATGTTTGTGCTGGAGCTGGAGGAAAAACACTACATCTATCAGCATTATCAAAAAACAAAGGTCAAATTATAGCAATGGATATTTATAAAAATAAATTGCAAGAGCTAAAAAGAAGAGCAAAAAGAAATGGTGCGTTTAATATTGAAACAAAAGTAATTGAAAATAATAAGTCAATTAAAAGACTTTATGGAAAAATAGATAGACTGTTAATAGATTCTCCATGTTCAGGTTTAGGAGTATTAAAAAGAAATCCTGATTCAAAATGGAAATTAAGTCAAGAGTTTTTAGAAAAAATTAAAAACACTCAACAAGAAATATTACAAAAATATGCTCCTTTAATAAAAAATAATGGAAAACTTGTCTACGCAACCTGTTCAATTTTACCATCTGAAAATGAAATTCAAATAGAGAGTTTTTTAAAATCTAATATTGGTTTAAAATTTAAAAAAGAAGACGAGAAGAAAATAAGTCCATCAAAAACTGGATTTGATGGATTTTATATGGCTAGGTTAAGTTTAAAATAAAGATGTTAATAAGTATTTTATAATCATCATTTAAATTTTAATTTGAAAAGATCTTGTTTGCTTTTTTTCTTATATTTTTGAGTAAATTTTTAACATTTCTAAGTCCTTAATGGTTCTTTTCTTTAAAGATAAAAACGAATTAATTTATGCAGTAGATTCAGCAGAAAACTTAGACTCTAAAAACATTTCAAAATTAGAATGGCTTTTTGTTGGAAAATTCCTTTCCAAACTCTCTATTATTTACGATAAATATATAGGTCCAAAAAAAACTATGATTACTCCATGGAGCACTAATGCAGTTGAAATAACTCAAAATATGGCTATCAGTGGTGTTAAAAGAATTGAGACTTATATTTTATTTAGTAATCAGGAAAAAACATTTGATCCAATGCTGTTTGAACTATACAGCCAATTGGATCAAGATATGTTTAAAAATACTATAAAACCTGAACCTTTAATTGAAATAAATGACATTAAGGCTTACAATGAAAAAGAAGGTTTAGCGTTGAATGATGATGAAATAAATTATTTAGAGAAGTTATCCATAAAGATCAATAGAAAACTTACTGATTCTGAAGTATTTGGCTTTTCACAAGTTAATTCTGAACATTGCAGGCACAAAATATTTAATGGAAAGTTTATTATAGATGGTATAGAAAAAGAAAGTTCACTTTTTAAACTTATTAAAAAAACATCTGAATTAAATCCTAATGAAATAGTATCAGCTTACAAAGATAACGTTGCATTTGTTAAAGGACCTAAAGTTGAACAATTTGCTCCAATAAAAGCTGACACTCCCTCCTACTTTAAAAAATCATCATTTAATTCTGTCGTTTCATTAAAAGCAGAAACACATAATTTTCCTACCACAGTTGAACCTTTTAATGGGGCCGCAACTGGTTCCGGTGGAGAAATAAGGGATCGTTTAGCTGGAGGGAAAGGGTCACTACCCTTGGCAGGTACAGCAGTTTATATGACTTCATACCCAAGGATTCATTCTAACAAACCATGGATTAAAGAGCCTAGGAAATGGCTTTATCAATCTCCTTTAGATATACTTATTAAGGCATCTAATGGTGCTTCTGATTTTGGAAATAAATTTGGACAGCCACTAATTGCGGGATCTGTTTTTACTTTTGAGTATAATGAAATTGACATGTCTTTAGGATTTGACAAAGTTATTATGCTTGCAGGAGGAATTGGTTATGGAAAAGAAGATCAAAGTTTGAAGGACATCCCAAATCAGGATGATATCATTGTTGTGTTAGGAGGTGATAATTATAGAATTGGAATGGGAGGAGCTGCAGTCTCTTCAACTGAAACAGGTAAATATAATTCCGGAATAGAACTTAATGCAGTTCAAAGATCAAATCCAGAAATGCAAAAAAGAGTTGCAAATGCGATTAGAGCTTTTGTAGAATCTGAGGAAAATACCATAGTTTCAATTCATGATCATGGAGCTGGAGGACACTTAAATTGTCTTTCTGAATTAGTTGAAGAGACTGGAGGAATTATTGAATTAGATAATTTACCAATTGGAGATCAAACACTATCTGCTAGAGAAATAATTGGAAACGAGTCTCAAGAGAGAATGGGCTTAATAATTCCTGAAAAAAACTACGATAAACTTAAAAGAATTGCTGATAGAGAAAAAGCACCTTGCTATAAAGTAGGTAAAGTAAAAAATGATAAGAAATTTGTCATTCGATCTTCTACATTAAATAAATCACCAATTGAACTATCATTATCTGATTTTTTTGGAAATTCTCCGAAAACGATAATGAATGATTCAACAATTAATTTTCGATTTAAAAATCTTAATTACAAATCTGAACATTTGAATGATTACTTAATAAATGTTTTAAGTCTTGAATCTGTTGCCTGTAAGGATTGGCTAACAAATAAAGTAGACAGGTGCGTCACGGGAAAGGTGGCCAAACAACAATGTGTTGGACCTTTACAACTCCCATTAAACAATTGTGGAGTTATGGCACTTGACTATAATGGTATCAATGGAGTAGCTACTTCTATTGGTCATTCTCCAATTACTGCCTTAATTGATCCAAGTACAGGCTCAAGAAACGCAATTGGAAAAGCGCTCACAAACATAATTTGGGCTCCATTAGAAAAAGGATTGAAATCGGTAACATTATCTGCTAATTGGATGTGGCCTTGTAATAATCCAGGAGAAGATGCTAGACTTTACAAGGCCGTAGAATCATGCTCAAATTTTGCTATAGATTTAGGAATTAATATTCCAACTGGAAAAGATTCTCTTTCCATGAAACAAAAATATAAAGACAAAGAAGTTATTTCTCCAGGAACTGTTATTATATCAGCTGCAGCAAATTGCAATGATATTAACAACATAATAGAGCCAGTCTTAATAAACAACAATGATTCTATATACTATATAAACCTTTCAAAAGATAATTTTAATTTAGGTGGATCTGCATTAGCTCAAACTTTAGGTTATATTGGGAATCACTCTTCTGATATAAATGACTCTAAATACTTTAAAAAAGCATTTGAAATATTTCAGAACCTTATTAAAAAAGGATTGATTTCATCTGGTCACGATATAAGCTCTGGAGGGCTAATCACTTCTTTACTTGAAATGTGTTTTCCAGAAACTAATATTGGAGCCAAAATAGATCTTTCTTTTTCAAAAGAAAGCGATATAATCAAACTATTATTTAATGAAAATATTGGCTTAATATTTCAAGGTAAAAAAGAAATTGAAAGTATTCTAGAATCTAAAAACATATTCTTTAGTAAAATTGGAAAAGTCAATACTAGCGGAGTTCTTAAAATATCAAAAAATGATATAGATTATGAATTTAAAATTTCAAAATATCGAGATATTTGGTATAAAACCTCATACTTGTTAGACATTCATCAAAGTGGAGAAACAAAAGCAATAGAAAGATTTAAAAATTATAAAAACCACCCTCTTATTTTTAATTTTCCGAATAACTTCAATGGATTATCAAATAACTTCAAACCTAATAATAAAGTAAAGGCAGCTGTTATTAGAGAAAAAGGAAGTAATTCAGAAAGAGAAATGGCTTATGCTATGAATTTAGCTGGTTTTGAAGTTAAAGACATTCATATGACGGATCTAATATCGGGAAGAGAAACTCTAGAAGATATTAACTTCATTGTTGCCGTTGGAGGATTTTCTAATTCAGATGTATTGGGGTCCGCAAAAGGGTGGGCTGGGTCATTTCTTTATAATGAAAAAGCTAAAAAGAGTTTAATGAATTTCTACGCTAGAAAAAACACATTATCTTTAGGGGTTTGTAATGGTTGTCAACTTTTTATGGAATTAGGTCTTCTTCATCCTAAGCATCAAGAAAAACCAAAAATGATTCATAATGATTCAAATAAATTTGAATGCATATTTACATCTGTAGAAATTCAAAAAAATAATTCAGTTATGTTTGAAAGTCTTAGTGGATCAAAATTAGGAATTTGGTCTGCTCACGGTGAGGGAAAATTCAATTTACCCTATTCTGAAACTAAATATAAGATTATAGGTAAATATGGCTACAAAACTTATCCAGCAAATCCCAATGGGTCTGATTATAATACAGCAATTATAAGTAGCGAAGATGGTCATCATATTGCTATGATGCCTCATCTAGAAAGATCTACTTTTCCGTGGAATTGGCCTTATTATCCAAAGGATCGAAATGATAAAGTTTCACCTTGGATATTAGCATTTGAAAATGCCAAAATATGGCTTGATAATCATATTTAAAAAAAAATTACATAAATACTATGCATGCATAGTATTTTTTTTTAAATTTGAATACAATTCTAGAAATGGAAAAAAAAACCATCGATCAAGTATTGAGATCTACCTGGCAAGCAGTAGCAAAAATGTATAATGAAGAAGCTACGAAGCATAACTCAACTATGGCAGTTGGTTTTGCTCTTCTTAGCATTGATCCTAAAAAAGGAACTCCTTCAACTTCATTAGGTCCTAAAATGGGCATGGAAGCAACCAGTCTTTCTAGAACTTTAAAGTCAATGGAAGAAAAAAAATTGATTCTTAGAAAACCTAATCCAAATGATGGAAGAGGTGTTTTAATTCATCTAACTGAAATGGGGAAAATAAACAGAGATGCATCAAGAGTTGCTGTTAAAAAATTTAATCTAGCTATCCAAAATGAAGTTGGATCTGAATCTATTAATAATTTTCATTTAGTAATTGAAAAAATAAATGACTTAATTAAGAAAAACAAAATATTTAATTTTTAATAAAATGAATTTTGAATTAAGCGAAGAACATTTATTAATACAGAAAGCTGCTAGGGATTTCGCTCAAAATGAGTTAAAACCTGGCGTGATTGAACGGGACTCTAATTCTAAATATCCCGATAAAGGAGTAAAAAGAATGGCTGAGTTAGGTTTTTTAGGGATGACTGTTTCTCAAAAATATGGTGGAGGAGGAATGGATACACTTTCATATGCTATAGCTGTTGAAGAGATTTCAAAAGTAGATAATTCATGCTCTGTAATATTATCTGCCCATAATTCTCTAGCCTGTTGGGGAATAGAAGAATACGGAACTGAAGATCAAAAGAACAAATATTTAACAAAATTAGCTACTGGAGAGACTATTGGAGCATTTTGTTTATCTGAACCTGAATCAGGATCTGATGCCACTCAACAAAGAACTATTGCAGAAGATAAAGGCGATTACTACTTACTAAATGGAACAAAAAACTGGATTACAAATGGCAAAAAAGCTGGTATTTATGTTGTTATAGCTCAAACTGATCCCAAAAAAGGTTATAAAGGAATTAATGCTTTTATTGTTGAAGCTGGATCAGAAGGGTTAAGTACTGGAATTAAAGAAGATAAACTTGGTATTAGATCATCAGACACTTCATCAGTAATGTTTCAAGATGTAATAGTTCCAAAGGAAAATCGCTTAGGTCCTGATGGTTTTGGATTTAAATATGCAATGAAAACTCTCGAAGGTGGCAGAATAGGAATAGCCTCCCAAGCTTTAGGAATAACAGAAGGAGCTTACGAACTATCATTAGAGTATTCTAAAGAAAGAAAAACTTTTGGAAAACCTATTAGCGAGCACCAAGCAATAGCTTTCAAACTAGCTCAAATGGCTACAGATATTGAAGCTGCAAGGTTATTAGTTCACAAAAGCGCTTATGAAAAAGATAATCTTAAATCATATGGTCTATCAAGTTCTATGGCAAAATTATTTGCTTCAGAAATTGCTATGAAACATACGGTAGAAGCTATACAAATTCATGGTGGTTATGGTTTTGTAAAAGAATATCATGTTGAAAGATTAATGAGAGATGCTAAAATTACTCAGATATATGAAGGAACTTCAGAAATTCAAAAAATAATTATTTCAAGAAGTATTTTAAAATAATCAAAAGAAAAAAGAAAAAATGAATAGAAAAATCAATAAAGTCGCTGTAATAGGTTCTGGAGTAATGGGATCTGGAATAGCCTGTCATTTTGCCAATATAGGAATTCAAGTTCTTCTTCTCGATATAGCTCCTAATAAGTTAAATGAAAATGAAGAAAAACTCGGATTATCATTAGATGACAAAAAAGTTAAAAATAGAATTGTCACTGAAATGTTTCAAAGATGTATTAAATCAAAACCCGCTCCATTATATCATAAAAATTTTGCAAACAGAATAGTTCTTGGAAATCTAACTGATGATATAGCTAAAATCAATGAAGTTGATTGGATAATTGAAGTTGTTACAGAAAAATTAAATATAAAACAGATCGTATTTGAACAAATTGAGAAATTTAGAAAAAAAGAAACACTTGTCACATCAAACACTTCAGGGATTCCTATTAAACTAATGAATGAAGGAAGGTCTGAGGATTTTAGAAATCATTTTGCTGTAACTCATTTTTTTAATCCTCCTCGTTATTTGAAATTATTTGAAATTATTCCAGGTCCAGATTGTAGACCAGAAATAGTTGATTTTCTTAATGATTTTGGAGAACGTTTCTTAGGAAAAGATTCCGTACTAGCTAAAGACACACCAGGCTTTATTGGAAATAGAATTGGAACTTTTGGAATGGTAAATATTTTAAACAATGTAAAAAAATTAGGTTTATCTATTGAAGAAATTGACAAATTAACTGGTCCAATTATTGGAAGTCCAAAATCTGCAACCTTTAGAACAAGTGATATAGTAGGTCTAGATACAACTGTTAATGTAGCTACTGGCATATATGAAAATTGTCCTAATGATGAGTTTAGAAACACTTTCAAATTGCCAGAATATATTTATAAAATGATAGAAAATAATTGGCTAGGCTCCAAAACAGATGGTGGTTTTTACAAAAGAATTAAAGACGAAAATGGAAAATCTACAATACTTTCCTTAAACTTTGAAACACTTGAATACTCTCCCGTTAAAAAGGTGACGTTTGAAACAATTAGTAAGGCAAGAAAAATAAGTAAAGTCATAGATAGATTTTCGGTATTAATTGAAGGACAAGACAAAGCAGGTGAATTTTACAGATTTAATTTTGGAACTATGTTTTCCTATATACAAAATCGAATTCCTGAAATTTCGAACGAATTATACAGAATTGATGATGCTTTAAGAGCAGGGTTTGGATGGAAAAACGGTCCTTTTCAAATTTGGGATTCTCTAGGGTTAAAAAAAGGTGTTGAAATAATGGAATCTTTAGGTTATAAACCAGCTGATTGGGTTTCAGACATGATTAGTAATAATATTAATAACTTCTATAAAGTAGAAAACGGTATAACAAATTATTACGATATAAATACCAAAACTTTTATACCTAAGCCAGGTCAAGGTTCATTAATAATATTAAACAATCTAAATAAAAGTTCTATTGTTTGGGAAAACACTGATTCAGTGATTAAAGATATAGGTGATGGGGTTATAAACTTAGAATTTAGAACTAAAATGAATACACTTGGCCAAGGTGTTCTTATGGGTATTAATAAAGCTGTAGACTTAGCTGAAAAAAATTTCAGAGGAATTGTAATTGGGAATGAAGGCTCTCACTTTTCTGCTGGAGCTAATTTAGGTGCTATTTTCATGGCATCAGCTGAACAAGAATATGATGAGATAAACCTTGCTATCAAGTTTTTTCAAGATAGCATGATGAAGTTAAGGTATTCTAGTATTCCTGTGATAGCTGCCCCTCATGGTCTTACACTCGGTGGTGGTTGTGAAGTTACAATGCATTGCGACAAAGCTGTAGCTTACAGTGAAAGTTATATTGGTTTAGTTGAAGTGGGTGCTGGTTTAATTCCTGGTGGAGGAGGATGTAAAGAAATGGCTTTAAGGGCATCAAATAAGTTCAGTAAAAATGATGTAGAACTTAATGTACTACAAGAATACTTCTTGAACATAGGTATGGCTAAAACTTCTACATCCGCATACGAAGCTATTGATTTAGGTTATTTACAGCCCAATAATGACACTATAATCATGAATAGAAACCATCAAATTTCTATTGCAAAAAAACACGCGATTTTAATGGCTGATTATGGCTATTTACCTCCTTACAGAACCAAAGAAATTAAAGTTTTAGGAAAACAAGCTTTAGGAATGTTTATGGTTGGTAGTGACACAATGAAAGCCGGAAATTATATTTCTGAGCATGACCAAAAAATTGCAAATAAAATTGCTTATGTAATTAGTGGGGGTGATTTATCTCAATCAACTCTAGTAAATGAACAATATTTACTTGACTTAGAAAGAGAAGCATTTCTTTCTTTATGTTCAGAAAGAAAAACATTAGAAAGAATACAACATATATTAAAAACAGGTAAACCTTTAAGAAATTAAATTATGAAAGAAGCGTATATAGTTAAAGCATATAGAACAGCTGTTGGAAAAGCTCCAAAAGGGTTATTTAGATTTAAAAGACCAGATGAGCTTGCTTCAGAAACAATAAATCATATGGTAGGTCAAGTTCCCGAACTAGATAAAACTAGAATTGATGACGTTATAGTTGGGAATGCTACACCAGAAGCAGAACAAGGATTAAATATCGCAAGAGTAATTTCATTAATGGGTTTAAAAGTAGAAGATGTTCCAGGTGTGACAGTTAATAGGTATTGTGCTTCGGGACTTGAAACTATTGCGATGGCTTCAGCTAAAATAAAATCTGGAATGGCAGAATGTATAATAGCTGGAGGTGTTGAAAGCATGAGTTTTATTCCAATGGGAGGGTACAAACCAGTTCCAGATTATGGAATTGCTAAACAAGGAAAAGAGGATTATTATTGGGGAATGGGACTAACGGCTGAACAAGTAGCAGAACAGTATAAAGTAAACAGAGAAGATCAAGATCAGTTTGCATTAAATTCTCACTTAAAAGCTGTTGATGCTATTTCTAAAGGAAAATTTAAATCTCAAATTGTACCAATTAAAGTTGAAGAAACTTTTATAAATCAAAATGGAAAAAAAGATTGGCGTGAGTATACTGTTGATACTGACGAAGGTCCAAGAAAAAATACTAATCTAAAAGTTTTAAACAAATTAAGACCTGTTTTTAGCGTGAATGGAAGTGTAACAGCTGGTAATTCATCTCAAATGAGTGATGGGGCAGCATTTGTACTAATAATGAGTGAAAAAATGGTGAAAGAGTTAAATATAGAACCAATAGCAAAACTAATTAATTATGCAGTAGCTGGAGTTCCTCCAAAAATCATGGGTATTGGCCCTATTAAAGCTATTCCTAAGGTTTTAAAACAAGCTGACATGAAAATTGAGGATATTGAATTAATTGAATTAAATGAAGCTTTCTCATCTCAATCATTAGCAGTAATTAGAGAACTTAAACTAAATAATGAAATAATAAATGTAAACGGAGGTGCTATTGCGCTAGGACATCCTCTTGGTTGTACAGGTGCAAAATTATCAGTTCAGTTATTTAATGAAATGAGAGAAAGAAAATCAAAATATGGAATGGTTACAATGTGTGTAGGAACTGGGCAAGGAGCTGCTGGAATCTTTGAATTTTTAAAATAATTTATACTATGGAAATAAACGAAGAAAATATTACAAGAGGAGGAGAGTTTGTAATTAAGGAAACCAATTGTGAAAATGTATTCACACCTGAAGATTTTAGTGAAGAACAATTAATGATGAAGCAAGCAGTTGCTGATTTCATAGATAGAGATGTAATGCCACATAAACCAAGGTTTGAAAAGAAAGACTACAAATTAACAGAAAATGTTATGCGAAAAGCTGGAGAATTAGGCTTTCTTGGGGTAGCAGTTCCAGAAGAATATGGAGGGTTAGGTATGGGATTTGTATCAACTGTGCTTGTATGCGCACAAATATCAGGATGTACTGGCTCTTTGTCAACAGCTTTTGGTGCCCATACTGGAATTGGAACAATGCCAATTGTTTTATACGGCTCTGATGAACAAAAGAAAAAATACGTTCCAAAACTAGCCAGTGGAGAACATTTTGGAGCGTATTGCCTTACTGAACCAACAGCTGGATCTGATGCAAATAGTGGAAAAACAAAAGCTATTTTATCAGATGATGGTAAACATTACAAAATATCTGGTCAAAAAATATGGATTTCAAATGCTGGATTTGCTAATCTTTTTATTGTTTTTGCAAGAATTGAAGATGACAAAAACATAACAGGTTTTATAGTGCCTAATGATCCAGAAAATGGAATTATTTTGGGAGAAGAAGAAAGTAAATTAGGAATTCACTCCTCCTCCACTCGTCAAGTATTTTTCAATGAAACTAAGGTACCCATTGAAGACATACTTTCTGAAAGAGGGAATGGATTTAAAATAGCAATGAATTCACTTAATATTGGTAGAATTAAACTTGCAGCGGCATGCATTGACGCTCAAAAAAGAGTAACTACTCTAGCAATAAAATACGCAAGTGAAAGAATTCAATTCAAAACAAAAATAATAGATTTTGAAGCTATTAAAGAAAAAATTGCTCAAATGGCAACAGATACATATGTAGGTGAATCTGCTACTTATAGAGCTTCAAAAAGTATTGAAGACAGAATTGCATTAAGACAAAAAAGTGGAAATAGTTTTCAAGAAGCAGAATTAAAAGGAGTTGAAGAATACGTCATTGAGTGTTCTATATTAAAAGTTGCTCTTTCAGAAGACTGTCAAAATATAGCTGACCAAGGGATTCAAATATATGGTGGAATGGGGTTTTCTGCCGAAACTCCAATAGAAGCAGCTTGGAGAGACTCTAGAATAGCTAGAATTTATGAAGGAACAAATGAAATCAATAGAATGCTTAGTGTAGGAATGCTAATTAAAAAAGCAATGAAAGGGCATATTGACTTTATTAAACCAGCTACAAAAGTTGCTGATGAATTAATGGAAATCCCATCTTTTGATATTCCTGATTTAACAGAATTATTTTCTCAAGAAAAACTAATTTTAATAAATATCAAAAAAGTATTCTTAATGCTAGCTGGAACTGGTTTAAAAAAGTTTGGACAAAATCTTGAAGAGCATCAACAAATGCTATTAGCTGTTTCGGATATATTAATCGAAATATACATGGCAGAATCCTCGCTTTTAAGAACCGAAAAAAATTGTAATAGATTTGGTAAAGAAAATCAAACACTGCAAATCGCTATGACTCAGTTATATCTTTATAAAGCAGTTGATATTATCCAATCTAAAGGAAAAGAAGTTATTATTTCTTTTGCAATAGGAGATGAACAAAAAGGACTCTTAATGGGATTAAAAAGATTTACAAAATACTATGAATTTCCAAATATTATTGGTCTTAAAAATATTATTGCTGAAAAATTAAAAGAAGAGAACGGTTACTATTTCTAAATGTTTATTAAATTATTATAATTAAATTTAGGCATGAAATTAATCAACTTCATACTTATTTTTGTTTTTACTAGCTTCTGTTTTTCACAAACAAATCAGGATTTATATACAATTATAAATACAGTTTCTGAACAAAGAATTCAAAAAGATATTGAAAAATTAGTATCCTTTGGAACTAGACATACTTTAAGCGATACACTTTCTAAATTTTCTGGAATTGGTGCTGCAAGAACATGGATTAAATCTTCATTTGAAAAAATATCAAAAAAATGTAATAATTGTCTTAAGGTAAGCTATCAAAAAAATTATTTTGAAAAGAATAATAGAAGACTGATAAAAGATGTTTGGATAAATAATGTTCTAGCAATTCAAAGGGGGGAAAAATATCCTAATAGATATGTTATTATGAGTGGAGATATTGATAGTAGAGTCTCAAATGCTAATAATTACACTTCATTATCTCCAGGCGCTAACGATAATGCATCTGGTATGGCTGGAGTAATTGAGGCGGCAAGAGTATTAAGTCAATATGAATTTGAAAACAGTATAATCTATGTTGGATTATCAGGTGAAGAGCAAGGATTATATGGAGGAATTAGTTTAGCTAATTATGCTATAGAAAATAATTGGGAAATAATTGGAGTTCTAAATAATGATATGATTGGAAATATTGAAGGTGTTGATGGAGTAATTGATAATTATAGTTTTCGAATTTTTTCTGAGCCAACTCCTGCAAATGAGTCAGAAAAATCTAGAAATAGAAGAAGATTTTACGGAGGTGAAGTAGATGGAAACTCTAGACAATTAGCCAGATATATTCATACTCAAGTTTTAAAATATATGCCAGAAATGAACCCTATAATGATTTATAGATTAGACAGGTTTGGTAGAGGAGGACATCATCGACCATTTAATGATTTAGGATTTGCTGGAGTTAGAATCATGGAAGCACATGAAAATTACAATAGACAACATCAGGATATTAGAATAGAAAATGGAATAGAATATGGAGATGTTATTTCAGGAGTCAACTTCAATTACGCAAAAAAACTAACTGCAGTTAATGCTATCAATTTAGCAAGTTTAGCTTGGAGTCCTATACAACCAAAAAATGTTAAAATTGGAGGGGTTGTTCAACCTTCAACAAAATTAAAATGGGATATATCGAACGACTCTAACATTGTTGGTTATAAAATATATTGGAGAGACACAACTGCTCCATATTGGAAAAATAGCAGATTCGTTGGTTTAGTTGATAATTTTATTTTAGATGGAATTGTAATAGATAATTATTTATTTGGGGTATCCAGTGTTAGTAAAAATGGACATGAAAGTGTAATTGTTTTTCCAAGTAATGTTTTTAATTAACTTTTAACAATTCCTTGAAAACTGTTTTTATCAGTATCTCCTTCTGTATTAAATACAAGAATTTTAGAACTCTCACTTAGATTTATATGAGCCCTTAAATCCTGTAAACTTTTAGAATTGATAGTTTTTATAAGTCCTGCTAAACCTGCAGCACCAGATTCTCCCGAAATAATTTTAGGATCATTTTCTTTAGGACTGTATAATATTCTCATAGATGATTTTACATCTTCGTCAGAAATTGTAATAACTGCATCACAACCATTTTTAATTATTTCCCAAGCATTTTTAGATGGAATTCCGCAATTTAATCCCGCCATTATAGTGTCTAACGATCCTAAAGGAGAAATACGTTTATCCTCAGTGAATGATTGAAAAACACCACACGATTCAGAAGGCTCAACTAATACTATTTTAGGTCTATTCATTCCAAATCTATTTAGACAATACCAAATATAAGAAGCTGCCCAACTACCTACACCACTTTGTAAAAAGACAATATCAAAGCCTGAACTATCATCATCACAAAGAGTTTTTTCGATTTCTAAAAAATGTGTTAAATATCCTGACATAATTAATGCAGGAACCTCTTCATAATTTTTCCATGAAGTATCTTGTATTAATTGCCAATTCATTTCTATACTTTTTTTTGAAGCATAAGCACAGGTTTCCTCATAATTAAGGTCAAGCTGATGTACATCAGCTCCATAAAACTCGATAGCTTTTATTCTTAATTTGGTAGTTTCTTTAGGAACATATATAACTGACTCTTTATTATATTTTTTTGCAGACCAAGCAACCGCCTTTCCATGATTACCATCTGTGGCAGCGCAAAAAATGGAAATTTCAGGATTTTTTTTTAAAATTTTACAAACAGCATAAGAGGCGCCCAAAACCTTAAATGCATTTAATCCAAATCTTTTGGACTCATCTTTAATATATAGTTTTGAAATGTTTAACTCCTTAGAAAGAAAATCTAAATTGAATAATGGTGATTCGTTATAACAATCTAAAGAAGAATGAAATTCTAAAGAGTTACTGTTCGATAAAATATGGTGAGTTTGATTTTTTATTAATATATCTGTAGGATAGTTTAAGTAAAAATCGTTCATAAAAAAATTTAATCTAGACTGAATCCCAGAGATTTCATCCAATCATCATTATATATTTTACCAATATAACGACTTCCAGAATCATGTAATAAAACAACTACTACATCATCTTTTTTAAAATGTTTTTTTAACTGTAAAACACCTTTTATTGCAGCTCCACAAGAATTTCCTGCAAAAATACCTTCTTCTTTAGCTAATCTTCTTGTATACACAGCTGCATCCTCATCTGTAACCTTTTCAAAACTATCAATTAAATCGAAAGCAACATTTTTAGGGATAATATCTTCTCCAATACCTTCTGTTATGTAAGGATATATTTCATTTTCATCAAAAACTCCTGTCTCATGATATTTTTTAAAGACTGAACCATAAGTATCAATTCCCCAAACTTTTATATCAGGATTTTTTTCTTTTAAAAATTTAGAAACTCCTGAAATAGTACCACCAGTACCTACTCCAACGACAAAGTGAGTAATTTTACCTTCAGTTTGATCCCAAATTTCAGGTCCAGTTGTTAAATAATGAGCAGCTGCATTTGAAGGATTGTCATATTGATTTACATACCATGAATTTGGTATCTCTTCACCAATTCTTTTTGCTGTAGAATAATAAGATCTTGTATCTTCTGCTTTTACATTAGCTGGACAAATTACTACTTCAGCACCAACAGCTCGAAGTACATCAAGCTTTTCTTTTGATTGTTTATCGGTTGAAACACAAATTATTTTATATCCTTTTATAAGTGCAACCAATGCTAAACCCATACCTGTATTACCAGATGTTCCTTCAACAATAGTTCCACCTGGCTTTAATCTTCCATCATTTTCAGCATCTTCAATCATCTTAATAGCAATTCTGTCTTTTACAGAGCTTCCTGGATTAAAATATTCAACTTTGGCTAACACTAAAGCTTCAATATCTGCAGTAATTTTATTTAATTTAACTAATGGAGTATTCCCAATAGTTTCTAATATGTTTTTTGAATATTTCATTAAAATTTTAAATTACAAATGTAATCATATGATCTTAAAATAATTTTAAATAAAAAAATCTATTACTTAATTTTTAGTGATTCTGTTGGTGAAATTCGAGTTATTATAAAAGATGGTATTATCAACATAATTAAACAGAAAAATAACACACCTAAATTTAAAATAATAATTGAAAATATATTAACATCTAGTGGAACTTCAGAAACATAATACGTTTGTGAATCTAATTTTAAAAATCCAGTAATTTTTTGAAAGAAAATAAGTCCAAGACCAACAATATTTCCAATAAAAAGTCCAACTGAAATAAGATAAATTCCATTACTAATGAAGATGTATCTTATACTTCTATTTGAAGCTCCTAATACTTTTAAAACTCCTATAATTTGTGTTTTTTCTAAAATTGTGACAAGCAATGCTGTAATCATATTTATACCACCCACTAAGGTCATAATTATAATAATAACTAATATATTCATATCGAAAAGTGCTATCCAATTAAAAATATCTAAAAATTTTTGAGAAATAGGTTGAACATCTAATTTTGAGGGTGTATTGATATATAAATTGTCTGAAACATAATCAATTTTATCAAATTCATTAATAAAAACTTCAAAATTACCAACTTGATTTTCAGACCATTTATTCATTCTTTGAATATGCTTAATATCGCCTAAGAAGTACAATTGATCAAATTCTATAAGACCAGAATTATATATTCCTACTACCTTAAAGACTCTTTCATTAGGAATAGAAAATGAATTATCTTTAAAAAAAGTTGCTTTGAACTTATCATATAATTTAATTGATAATCTTTCAGATAAGAACTGAGATATAATTACCTCATTACTAACTTCATCATTATATAATGGTATTTCACCCTCAATTAAGTAAGGATTAAAAATATCATAATTATAATCAGAGCCTATCCCTTTAAATATAACACCTTCAAAAGTAGTTTTAGTTACTATTAGACCTGACTTATAAGCTACAGCTTGAATATGAGTAATATCTTTGTTATTTTGATTTCTATAAAAGTCTTGATCAATTAAAATTGGTTGCAACGAAGACTGAGAAGAATTGTTTTGAAAATTTGAAATTGATATATGTCCAAAAAAAGAAGATATTTTATTTTGAATAGTTTTTTGCAATCCGACTCCAGAAGAAATTGTAATTAACATCATAACTAGTCCTAATACAATTGATAAAATAGATATTTTTATAATTGGAGCGGAAATAGTATTTTTATAAGGATTTGACCTTATAAATCGAGATGCCATAATAGATTCAAATCTCATAAACAATGAAACTTAATAGATTTAAAATCAAAAGTACCTTTTTTTTGATTTTAATTGCATTTAACTATTTATCTTTTTCTCAAGAAAACAACTTAATTAGCGTTGGGTCTAACCAATTAGATGAGTATTTACCTGAAATAAAAAATTTAAACATAGGTGTAATTGCAAATTCAACTTCAAGAATAAAAAGCAATAAAAGTTCAATTCATCTAATTGATTCTTTGTTGAAATTAAATATTAATGTTAAAAAGGTATTTTCACCAGAACACGGCTTTAGAGGAGAGGCAGATGCAGGAGAAAAGATAAAAAATAGTATTGATTTAAAAACTGGGCTAGAAATTGTTTCATTATATGGGTCTAATAAGAAACCTAGTAAAGAACAGTTAAAAGGTTTAGAGATACTTATTTTTGATATTCAAGATGTAGGTGCTCGTTTTTACACCTATATATCTACACTTCATTATGTGATGGAAGCAGCAGCCGAGAATGACATAAAGCTTATTCTTCTTGATAGGCCAAATCCTAATGCACATTATGTAGATGGACCAATACTAGATCCAAACTTTAAAAGTTTTATAGGAATGCACCCTGTTCCAATAGTTCATGGAATGACTATTGGCGAATATGCCAAAATGATAAATAGTGAAGGATGGCTAAAAAATAAAATAAAATGTGATATAAAAATCATAAAAATAAAAAATTATAATAGAGCAGTTATATATGATCTTCCTGTTAAGCCATCACCTAATCTTCCAAATATGCAATCAATTAATTTATATCCAAGTTTATGCTTATTTGAAAGAACTTCTGTTAGCATTGGAAGAGGAACCAATTTACAATTCCAGATAATTGGAAATCCTGAATGGGTAAATAAAAGTTTTGCTTTTACTCCAATATCAATGCCTGGAGCAAAAAATCCAAAACATATAAATAAAAAATGTTACGGTGAAGATCTTAGAAGCTATCCTCTCTTGAGTGAGATAAATTTAAGCTGGATAATAAATGCATATAATAATTCGAATGATAAAAAAACATTTTTCAAAAGGGGGTTTAATAAACTTGCAGGAAATCAAAAATTACAAGAACAAATAATTGATGGGATTAGTGAAAAAGATATAAAATTGAGTTGGAAAGAAGGTATTGATAAGTTTAAAATGATTAGATCTAAATATTTAATTTACCCTTAAGGAATGTTTAAATATTTATGTATTTGAAGTGATACTTTCCATTTTGTGTTTTTCATGACGTAATCAACAATAATCGGCATCATCTCATCTCTTTTACTCCATTCAGGCTGAAGATAAAGAATACAATCATTATTAACTTTTTCTGATTGCTTTTCTGCAAATTGTAAATCATTCAAGTTATAAACAATAACTTTTAACTCATTAGCTTTTTTATAAATTTCATTTAATGGATTTTTGTTCTTTTTAGGGGACAAGCAGATCCAATCCCAATCGCCCGTTAATTCATATGCGCCAGAAGTTTCAATATGAGTTTTAATATTATTTACATTTAACAATTTAGTCAAAGGAAACATATTCCACATTAATGGTTCTCCTCCAGTAACAACGACAATTTTAGAATGTATTTTAGCTTCATTTACAATATTTACAATATCTGTTGGGGGATGAATATCTGGATCCCAACTCTCTTTAACATCACACCAATGGCAGCCCACATCGCATCCCCCTAACCTAATAAAATAGGCCGCTGATCCTTTATAAAACCCTTCCCCTTGAATTGTATAAAAAGCTTCCATTAAAGGGAGTAAAGTTCCTTCATTTATTTTTAGATTGATGTTTATTGAATTCATTTCGCAAATATATAGGATAAAATCTATTATGATTTAAAAGGAATTATTACTTTTAATAAACTTTATATTTAAATGAATAAATACATAATTATTTTTATAATTACTTTAATTTACGGTTGTAGTAATAATGATTATACAATAAAGAAAGGAAAAGTTGGAAAAATAAGCTCAGAAACAATTGTTAAACAACTTGATTCAATATATATTTTAGATTCAATAGTCCGAAGAATAGGAGAAGGAGACTATATGTTCTCAGGAGATGATAATTATTTGATTTTTGATAAACAAAAAAATCATCTGTTAACTTTAACTCCTAAACAACAACATGATATTAATGAAACAATAGAAACAATAGAAATTAAAAGTGATAAATTTTTAACTGATAAAGGTCTTACTATTAACAGTACATTTGAAGAGCTTCAAAATACTCACAAAATTTCTGCTATTCAAAATACTATTAATAATATTATAGTGTTTGTAGACGAAATTGATGCCTATTTTATTATTGACAAAAATAATCTTCCTGTTGATTTAAGATTAGGAACTGATAAAAAAATTCAAGAAATAAATATTCATCCAAATGCTAAAATCAAAAAGTTTATGATTGGATGGTACTAAACTATTATTATGAATAATCTAACTCCTTTCCATTTAGCTATTCCACTTGTTTCTTTTGGGCAAAATTATATATAAGAATTATTTCATGAATTACAAGATGATGACACTTGATGAAAAATTTAAAGCTCTTGAGATAAACAATGCTCCTGGTCAGGAAATCCGACAAAATCTAGGAGATCTTAATGCCATTATGCATGGCGAGAAACTTGATGGAGTTCCTGTTGATTTCTCTCACGGGGATGTAGATGCCTTTCCTCCAACACCCAATTCTGATGCGGCTTGGAAAGATGGTTTTAGTAGAGGAGGGTGTCAAGCGTATACCGAGTATCGAGGATCGGCCGAGATACGAAATAGACTGGCTGTTCGACTTGGGAAGTTTACTGGTCGACCAATTGAGACTAATAGCGAATTGATTATAACTCCTGGAACTCAAGGTGCATTATTTTTGGCGCTTGGTGCGACAGTTGCTGTTGGGACGAAAGTTGCTGTAGTTGAACCCGACTATTTTGCCAACCGCAAACTTGTTAAATTCTTCGACGGTGAAGTTGTACCAATTCCTTTAAACTATAAGGATTCTCAATCTGAAAATAGTCCAGATCTTGATCGAATTGAAGATGCATTTAAAAAAGGAACAAAGGTTTTAGTCTTTTCAACACCCAATAATCCAACAGGTCTTGTATATTCAAACACTACAATAACTAAAATAGCAGATCTTGCAGCAACACATGATGTTACTGTAATCGTGGATCAACTATATTCTAGAATGCTATATAGCGGTGAGGTCTATACTCATCTTCGTTCTTGTGATGTTCAGCCTGAAAATCTTATTACAATCATGGGGCCATCAAAAACTGAATCTCTTAGCGGATTCCGGCTTGGAGTCGCATTTGGTACGCCAAAATTGATTAAAAGAATGGAATGCCTTCAAGCGATCGTTTCTCTACGTGCTGCAGGATACAATCAAGCGGCTCTTGATACTTGGTTTCAGGAACCTTTAGACTGGATGGAAAATCGTATTCAAAAACATGAATCAATAAGAGATGAATTACTACAAACTTTCAGGGCTGCTAATCTCCATACAGCAAGCCCACAGGCTGGTAGCTATCTTTTCCCACAACTGCCACCGCTTAGTGTAGATTTATATACTTTTATACGATTGCTTCGCTACCAGGCAAGCGTAATCGTTACGCCTGGATCAGAATTTGACCCTAATTGTACTGATAGTATTCGACTAAACTTTTCACAAGACCACTGTTTAGCGGTTGCGGCAGCACAAAGAATTGTAAAAATGGTGGAAATTTATAAAATCTAAAAAAAGAGGAGTTCAGTATTTTTATATTACAACAATTCCCAGAAGAGCCTTAAAAGACAAAACTTTAATAGCTAGTGATGGTTTACACCCAAGTGGAAAGATGTATAAATTATGGCATTAGCGCTTTTAATAATTTTTTAATAAACTCCTAGATAATAAAGTATTCTTTAAAAGCATAGCTATTGTCATAGGACCAACACCTCCAGGAACAGGTGTTATATAACTAGCCTTTTGTTTAACAGAATCAAAATCTACATCTCCTCTTATAACATAACCTTTTGGATGATTACTATCTTTTACTCTAGTAATTCCCACATCAATTACAACAACTCCATCTTTTACCATTTCATTTTTTACAAAACCAGGTATTCCTAAAGCAGAGATGATTATATCTGCGTTCTTGGTGTAGTTTTCAATATTTTTTGTTCTACTATGGACTACCGTAACAGTTGAATCACCCGGATTACCTTTACTATTCATTAGTATACTAATAGGTCTACCAACTATATGACTTCTTCCTATTACTACAGTGTACTTACCCTTTGTTTCAATATCATACCTTTTTAATAACTCCATAATTCCAAATGGTGTAGCAGGAATAAATGTTTTCATATTAAGGGCCATCTTTCCAAAGTTAGTGGGGTGAAAACCATCAACATCTTTATTTGGATTTATTGCTAATAATATTTTTTCTTCATCAATATGATCAGGCAAAGGTAATTGGACGATAAATCCATCAATATTATCATCATTATTTAACTCTTGTATTTTTTTAAGTAATTCTTTCTCTAATATATCTACAGGTAATTTAACCAAGGTAGAATTAAATCCAACTTGCTGGCATGATCTAACTTTACTAGCAACGTAAGTTAAGCTAGCTCCATCTTCGCCTACTAAAACAGCAGCTAAATGAGGAGGGCGTTCTCCATTAGATATGATTTGATCTACTTCAACTTTAATTTCTTCCTTTATTAAATTAGAAATATTTTTACCGTCTATTATTTTCATGATTATAATTTACTTCATTCCTTGCATCATTTGTGTTAATTTATTAGAACCTCCTGCTTGCATCATTTTCATCATTTTAGACATTTGCTCAAATTGTTTTAATAATTTATTCAATTCTTTAATATCTAAACCACTTCCTTTGGAAATTCTTTTTTTTCTATTTACATCTATTATTTTTGGATTTGATCTTTCTTTAGGAGTCATAGAATAAATCAATGCTTCAATATGTTTAAAAGAATCATCCTCAATTTCAGTATCACCCATGGCCTTATTAGCACCCGGAATCATATTTACCATTTCCTTAAGATTACCCATTTGCTTAATTTTTTTAATTTGATCTAAAAAATCATCAAAACCAAATTGACTTTTAGCAATTTTCTTGCTTAAAATACGAGCTTGTTTTTCATCATAAAAGTCCTGTGCCTTTTCTACTAGAGAAACGATATCACCCATACCCAAAATCCTATCAGCCATTCTTTCAGGATGAAATACATCAATAGCATCCATTTTTTCTCCAGTTCCAATAAATTTTATAGGCTTATCTACAATAGACTTTATAGAAAGCGCTGCTCCTCCTCTTGTATCTCCATCAAGTTTAGTAAGTATTACTCCATCGAAGTTTAAGATATCATTAAATGTCTTTGCAGTATTAACAGCATCCTGACCTGTCATAGAATCAACTACAAATAATGTTTCATTTGGGCTAACCGCCTGATGAATATCTTTTATTTCATTCATCATTCTTTCATCAATAGCTAACCTACCTGCAGTATCAATAATCACTGTGTTTTTTCCATTATTTTTTGCATAATCGATAGAATCCGTTGCAATTTTAACAGGGTTTTTTTCAAGCTCATCACTATAAACTTCAACACCTAATTGTTCACCAATAACTTTTAGCTGATCTATAGCTGCAGGTCTATAAACATCGCATGCTACTAAAAGTGGATTCTTTGATTTTTTACTAATTAAATATTTTGCAAGTTTTCCGCAAAATGTTGTTTTACCAGACCCTTGTAAACCAGACATTAAAACAATTGTTAAAGAATTTGAGAGGTTAATACCAGAAGTGTTTCCACCCATCAGATCTGTCAATTCATCTTTGACAATCTTCACCATCAATTGACCTGGATTAAGAGTTGTTAAAACATTTTGACCAATTGCTTTCTTTTTTACATTGGCTGTAAATTCTTTAGCTGTTTTAAAATTAACATCTGCTTCAAGCAATGCTCTTCTTACTTCTTTTAAAGTTTCAGCAACATTGATTTCTGTAATCTTACCATGTCCTTTAAGGACTTTTAAAGCAGAATTAAGTTTATCTGTAAGGTTGTTAAACATTAAAAAATATTTATTTACAAATCTAAGGATTTGTAAATATTAGTACTAAAAGTAAGGTTATTTATTTTTTATAATTACTAAAACACAAAGAATTAATCAATCACATTTTATTTGGCACATCAACTCCAAGTAGAGACATTGAAGATTTTATAACTAATCCTACTTTAAAAGAAAGATTCAATCTAAAGTTTTTGATTTCATTATCATCTACTTTTAGAATAGAAGTCGATTGATAATATGAGTTAAAAGCTTTGACCAGTTCATATGTATAGTTAGCTATAAGTGCAGGACTTAAGTTATCAGCAGAATTTTTTATAGCTAAAGGATATTGCGTTAATAGCTTTAAAATATTTTTTTCTTTAATGTTAATTTTTAAATTAATATCAGTATTTAATATAGAAAATTTTACTTTATTAACAAGTGACTGAATTCTAGCATAAGCATATTGAATAAAAGGACCTGTATTTCCATTAAAATCAATAGATTCTTTAGGATCAAATAAAATTCTTTTTTTAGGATCTACTTTTAATATAAAGTACTTGAGTGCGCCTAACCCTATAACACTATTCAAGTTTTCTTTTTCATCTTCAGAAAACTCATTAATTTTCCCTAATTCTTCAGACAATAGACTAGCATTTTTTTTCATTTCAAAAACCAATTCATCTGCATCTACCACTGTACCTTCTCTACTTTTCATTTTACCTGATGGAAGATCAACCATTCCATAGCTTAAATGATGCAATTGATTAGACCAGTTAAAACCTAACTTATTTAATATTTTAAATAACACTTTAAAATGATAATCCTGTTCATTACCAACGGTATAAATTACACCGTTCATTTTGGGATAATCTTTATACCTTAAATAAGCAGTACCTAAATCTTGTGTCATATAAACAGAAGTTCCATCAGATCTTAATAATATTTTTTCATCTAATCCTTCATCAATTAAGTCAACCCATATTGAGCCATCTTCTTTTTTAAAAAAAATATTATTTTTTAATCCTTCATTTATAATTTCTTTACCAAGTAAATAAGTTTTACTTTCATAGTAATAAGAGTCAAAATCAACTCCTAAATCACGATACGTTTTATCAAAACCTTCATATACCCATGAGTTCATTTTTTTCCAAAGTTTTATGACTTCTTTATCTCCAGCTTCCCATTTAATCAATAAATTCTGAGCTTCTAAAAAAATTGATGCATTTTTTTCAGCATCCAATTTAGATTGACCACTTTTTATTAAATCTGAAATTTCTTCCTTATATATTTTATCAAAAAGAACATAATATTTTCCAACAAATAAATCACCTTTATCACCTGTATCTATTGGAGTGGTATTTTTACCATATTTTAACCAAGCTATTATAGATTTACAAATGTGAATTCCTCTATCATTTATTATTTGTGTTTTATGAACATTTTTTCCAGAAGCTTCCAATATTTTAGAAATTGAGTAACCCAAAAGAATATTTCTAATATGTCCCAGATGAAGTGGTTTGTTTGTGTTTGGAGACGAGTATTCTACTAAAAATAAAGGATTACTAGCGTTGGGTTTAATTAATCCAAAATCATCTATTTTAATTATTTCATTTAAAAATTCAATATAAAATTTACTATCAATAACCAAGTTTACAAATCCTTGAATCAAATTATAACTCTCTACATATTTTGAATTATTTATAAGATAAACTCCTATTTCATTTCCAATATCTTTAGGAGATTTTCTGAGTAATTTCACTAAGGGAAAAATCACTATTGTTATATCACCTTCAAAATTTTTTTTTGTAAGTTGAATTTCAATATTTTTAAAGTCAATATTATACTTTGAGTTCAAAAATTGAGATAATTCAGTTTTTAAGATTGTATTGATATCCATCAAATTAATTTCGAGTAAATATACTTATAAAATGAATAAATATGTTTTTATAAATTCTCTTTATACTAGCATAAGCACATAGATAAATGTTAAAAAAACATCTAAGTTTAGAATATCTAGCTAAAAATTTCAGCTATCATACACCTTACACTTCCACCTCCACATTTCTCAATAGTATCAACACTTGATGATATAATTTTCGAATACTTGCTTAATCTTTTAATTTGATTTTTATTCAAGGAATTATAGGCAATTTGACTCATAATAAGAAAGCTGTTTTTATTTACAATTAACTCAATCATGTTACCAGCAAACGAATTCAATTGATCTTCAGAAATTATAATTATCTCTTTATTATCATCTTCTAAACTTTGTATGACCTTGTTTCTTTCATTTTTATTATCAATTGAATCAAGACATATTACAGCAAACTTTTTGCCGACACACATCATTACATTGGTATGATAGATTTTTTGTCTTTTTGAATCAACTGTATGAAATGAATTAAAAATAATAGGCATATAATTAAAATCACTACAAAATTCATCAATTAAATTTTCACTAGTTCTTTCTGAAATAGAACAATAAGTTTTTTTGTTAATTCTATCTAAAACCATACTTCCTGTACCTTCCAAAAAAAAATTATTTTTTTCAGCTTCACTATAATCTATAACCTCATTAATTTTAACATTATTTTCTTCCAAAAAAACAATAACATTTTCGCTTCTTTCAAGCCTTCTGTTTTCTGCAAACATTGGATAAATTGCAATTTTCTTATCCTTATGAAAAGTGACCCAATTATTAGGGAAAATAGAATCAGGAGTATCATGTTTGAAATCATCTTGATAAACTAATACATTAATTCCAGAAGCTTTCATTTTTTTGACTAGACTATCAAATTCAATTATAGCCTGATTCAATATGAAATCGTTTTCTAATTGAATAGATTTTGTTTGAAAAAAATTATTTTCTAAAGTTTCTTGATTTACTCTAAAGTTACAAGGTCTTATCATTAACACAGAATGTAAATTACTGCTCATAGATTAAGTTCTAATTAAGGGTAAAGAAGTACATCTAAACAAACCTTCTTGTTTAGATATTTCACTTAAATCTACTTTTTCTACAATTAAATCTTTACTTTCAAGCCAAGTATTAAGTCTTTCAAAAATTGGCTGAGAAACTACAATATTAGAATTAATTGAAAGTACGTTACTAGTCATTTCATACATTTCATTATTTGAAATTTCAAAAATATTAATAATACCAAAAAATGAAACAAGCCACTGATAATCTTCTTCATTAGTAAAAGCTTGCGGATATATAATTGCTTTATCATTCCCTACAATCTGTAAACAACAATCTAAATGAAGAATATTTTCTAACGGATTATTTAGTGATTTATTTAAATGGAATCCTCTTATTGTTTTATTTGGAAAGAAATCTTTTAAAAATTCTAAAGCCTTATTATTGGTTCTTGCTGTAAATAGATTAGAATAGTCATTCTTATTGTAATAGCCTACAAAAATATAATTATCATGATAAATTAAATCCCCCCCTTCAAGATGAACTTCTTCAGGAATTACTACTGCTTGTCCTGAGAATTTTTTTAAAATTGACTCAATTCCTTTAAATTCATTAGCTCTATCTGGTAGAATATTAGATTTGAAGAAAAAATTATCTATTACAAAGCCTATATCTCTAACAAATATCTGATTACAATCTTTAATTAAATCAGGTCTATAAACTTTAATTCCATGTTTTTTTAAAGCATTACAAAAATTTTCTAATTCTTTGATCATATCCTTTTCCAAAGGATAATTCCCGGCTATTAAATTTTTAATTGATTTAGGATCGTATAAATCATTTAATTCAGGTATTCCACCTGAACTGTTAGCAATACCAATAATTACTGATTTTAATTTTGACGTTTCGTCTTTTACAAAAAAATCCATTGAATTAATTCTATCTTAATTCTAAGTCAACAAAAGATCTATGATTTTCACCTATATAAATTTGCCTTGGCCTTCCTATTGGATCTTTCATTTCTCTCATTTCTTTCCATTGAGCTATCCATCCTGGAAGTCTACCCAATGCAAACATAACAGTAAACATTTCATTAGGGATTTCTAAGGCTTTATAAATAATACCCGAATAAAAATCTACATTAGGATAAAGTTTTCTATCTATAAAATAATGATCCGAAAGAGCTTCTTTTTCTAAACCTTTGGCAATTTCTAAAATAGGATCTTTAATCCCTAGTTCATTTAAAACTTTATCAGCTTCAACCTTTATAATTTTAGCCCTAGGATCAAAATTTTTATAAACCCTATGTCCAAATCCCATTAATCTAAACGGATCAGATTTATCTTTAGCCTTAGCCATGAATTTTTTTGTATCTCCTCCATCTTTTTCTATTGATTCTAGCATTTCAATGACAGCTTGATTAGCACCTCCATGTAATCTTCCCCATAAAGCAGAAATACCTGCAGAAATAGAAGCAAATAATCCAGCATGTGAAGAACCTACTATCCTGACCGTAGAAGTCGAACAATTTTGCTCGTGATCCGCATGTAAAATCAATAACTTATTAATAGCGCTTACAATTATATCATTTTGAATATATTCTTTGTTAGGGCGTTTAAACATCATTTTAGTTATGTTTTCAACATAACCTAATGAATAGTCTCCATAGTCTAATGGAAGCCCTTTACCTCTTCTATAAACCCAAGCAACAACAATTGGAACTTTAGCTAAAATTTTAATTATAGCACTATACATTTCTTCTTTAGATTCAATATCTGCTACTGATGGATTAAATGAAACTAACGCACTAGTTAATGAAGAAAGAATTCCCATTGGGTGTGCCGATTTCGGAAAACTTTCTAGAATTTTTTTCAAGTCCTCATCCACTATTGAGACCTCTTTAATATCAAATAAAAATTTATCTAATTGTTCTTGATTAGGTAGGTTGCCAAAAATTAATAAATAAGCTACTTCAAGAAAATCAGCATTCTCAGCAAGTTCTTCAATTGAATACCCTCTATATCTTAAAATTCCTTTTTCTCCGTCAAGAAAAGTTATAGCACTTTTACATGATCCTGTATTCTTAAATCCAGGATCTATTGTGATAACGTTAGATTTATTACGAAGAGAACTAATATCAATAGCAACTTCACCTTCTGAGCCTTTTATGAAATCAAACTCATAATTCTTGTCTTCTATTCCAATGGTTGCCTTATTACCCATTCTTATTTTTTATATAAAATTAGTGAAAACTTGTTAAAACCTTATATTAAAGGCTTTTTCTCTAGGAAAGTAGGCTTTGTCACCTAGCTCTTCCTCTATTCTTAATAATTGATTATACTTCGCTATTCTATCGCTCCTAGATGCTGAACCAGTCTTAATTTGACCTGTTGAAAGTCCTACAGATAAATCTGCAATAGTATAATCCTCCGTTTCACCTGATCGATGAGACATGACACTAGTAAAACCTGCATTATGAGCCATATTTACTGCATCAATTGTTTCAGAAAGTGTCCCAATTTGATTGACTTTAATTAAAATTGAATTTCCGATTTTGTTCTCAATTCCTTTAGAAAGTCTTTCGACGTTTGTAACAAATAAATCATCTCCAACAAGCTGGACTCTATCCCCACAGATTTTAGTCAAATATTCCCAACCATCCCAATCATTTTCATCCATTCCATCTTCAATAGATATTATTGGATACTTATCAGATAATTCTGACAGATATTCAGCTTGTTCTTTAGAATTTAATATTTTACCCTCCATACCTTCAAACTTAGAGTAATCATACATTCCGTTAACATAAAATTCAGAAGAAGCACAATCTAAAGCAATCATTACTTGATCTCCTGCTGAGTATCCGGACTTTTCTATTGCTTGAATAATAGTGTTTAATGCATCTTCTGTTCCATCAAGTTTTGGAGCAAAACCTCCCTCATCACCAACTGATGTAGTCAATCCTCTATTAGAAAGTATAGTTTTTAAATTATGGAAAATTTCAGTTCCTATTTGCATAGCATGAGTAAAAGAATCTGCTTTAACAGGCATAATCATAAACTCTTGAAAAGCAATAGGAGCATCTGAATGAGATCCTCCATTTATAATATTCATCATTGGAACTGGAAGCATTAAACCTTTTCCTTCAGAAATATATGAATAAAGCGGAACACCTTTTTCATTACTTGCTGCTTTAGCTACAGCTAAAGAAACTCCTAAAATAGCATTAGCACCTAACTTAACCTTATTAGGGGTTCCATCTACTTTAATCATTAAATCATCAATTAATTTCTGATCAAAAACAGATTGACCTATAATTTCTTTAGATATAATTCTATTTACATTAGATACTGCATTTAAAACGCCTTTACCCATATATTTACTGCCGCCATCTCTCAATTCAACAGCCTCATGTTCACCAGTAGAAGCACCTGATGGAACAGCTGCTCTACCAAGGAATCCATTTTTAGTTAAAACATCAACCTCAACAGTTGGATTTCCTCTAGAATCAAAAATTTGTCTAGCATGAACTTTTATTATTTTACTCATATTTTCTTGTTTGATTTAATAAGTTTTACAAACTCATCAAATAGATAACTAGAATCGTGTGGTCCGGGACTAGCTTCTGGATGATATTGAACTGAAAAACAATTATTATCTTTTATTTTAATTCCTGCTATAGTATTGTCATTTAAATGAACATGTGTTATTTCAACATTATCATTTAATTCGGTCTCTTCTCTATTAATTGCAAAACCATGATTTTGAGATGTAACTTCTCCTTTACCTGTACTTAAATTTATTATAGGATGGTTAATTCCACGATGACCATTATGCATTTTATAAGTAGATATTCCGTTAGCTAAAGCAATTACTTGATGACCTAAACAGATTCCAAAAAGAGGTGATTTAGTTTTTAAAATATTCTTAGCTAATTTTATAGCATCTTTTAAAGGCTCAGGGTCTCCTGGACCATTTGAAATAA
>Ga0209660_1000010_pt1 | contig 136776 bp, 117 predicted proteins | sample SaaInlV_100m_DNA_2_FD_184659 | JGI IMG/M metagenome (GOLD analysis project Ga0209660, IMG submission 184659) | Marine microbial communities from expanding oxygen minimum zones in the Saanich Inlet - SI072_LV_100m_DNA (SPAdes) (version 2) | ecosystem: Environmental > Aquatic > Marine >... | reverse complement strand
TGCTAAATATTTTGGATGAACTCTTAATCGAACGAGGTGTGTTTAGAGTATCATTGCACTTTCCAAGCTCTAGAGCAACTCTCTGGGTAACTGAAGATCCTTATGATGAGCATACTCATGTATTACAGGAGATACTTGATCCATCTATCTGTTTAGCTTATCCAAAAAGAGATTATCCTGATGGTGCAAAAGTGACAACGGATATGGTGCGTCCAATTTTGAACCGTTTTCGTGAGCTCCGTTATGCGGATGATGTAGTCTATCTGCGCACTGGAACTATAAATATAATAAGCGGAATGGTGGAGGTGAACTTCTCCTGTGATGGAACTCACCTTATGCCTGCCGAGATGTTTTTAGAGAAAGATGAAGCTTTCTGGTTTGGGGAAACTAGTTAACGCTCTAAGTTAATACACTAGTACATTAGTGCAATTATAGCTAATACCAGCAGTAACCAGACGGTAGGAATTATCGCCCACTTGAGCGGCGCATTAACCATCTCCATAAAATAAGTTATAACAAACTGTCCCTTAATTAGAGCAGCACCAAGGAGTATCCCAAGAGCAAGATTTCCGCTCATACCCTCCATTCCAATCCAGTATCCAAGTAGAGTTAATGATACTAATCCCACCCATATTACAAAAGTTTTACGAGTAGAGTTACGATAATCAAGATCAGTTTGTTGACTATCTACTGTTTGCTTATTAAGCGTTTGACTATTTGTTGTTGAATTAGGCATATTTATTAAGCTCCATATTAAATTTAACTACTGAATTAGATAGACTAATGGGAATAGAATAATCCATACAAGATCTACCATATGCCAGTAAGATGCTCCAGTCTCAATACCTGTGTATTCTGTTGCCGAGTATTTTCCTCTACGAGCCATCACTAAAATTACTGCAAGAATAACCATCCCTAAGATAACATGCATAAAGTGAAAAAAAGTTAGAGAGAGATAGAACATATAGAATTTATTGGTGCTAAGAGTGATACCCTCGTTGTGTTTAGTGATAAACTCAAACATTTTAACTCCTAGAAATATTCCTCCCATTCCAATAGAGCCAGCTAACCAGCGCACCGATAGGTTCTGTTTTCCCGCTTTAATTGCGTGTACTGCATTAACTACAAACCAAGAGCTAGTTATCAGTACTACTGTATTGATCATCCCTGCAGTCCGATCCAATAGAAGTTGTGATTGGTTAAAAAGTTCGATATGGTTGCTACGAGTAACTGCGTAGGAGGCAAAGAATACCCCAAATACTAGCAGTTCTGCATAGATAAAAATCCAGATCGCAAAGTCGCCAGGGAGTTTTTTTTCAGAAATTGAGTTCATAATAGTGGTTTAGTTTACAGTTAAAAAAAATCCCCACCTCTTGTTGGAGAGGTGGGGATTATACATCAAAGTAAGTTCAACTCGATAAATATTATGCTTGAGTTACAAGACCTCGTTACTCGGTTGCACTCTCTCCATCGCCATCAATAAAGAAGCTCATTATGTAGAGCACTAAACCGATAAGGAAGACCACTCCAGCAATCTCACGCATCCAGTAGAATAGTGTGAGTTGATCCTGAGTAGCCATAAACGACATAGGTGTATCAGATATTCTCTGTAACCAAGTCTGGAGGATTCCAGCAGCAGTCAAGAATAGGGTGATGAATACAATCGAAACTGTCATCAGCCAGAAAGACCACATCTCCATAACCTGCGCTTTATTAGAGTTAGCAGCTCGCCCACGCATAATTGGCATTGCGTATGAGATGATTGCCAGAACGACCATGACATAAGCACCGTAGAAGGCCATATGACCATGGGCTGCAGTAATCTGCGTTCCATGAGTGAAGTAGTTCACAGGAGCGAGTGTGTGGAGGAAGCCCCATACGCCAGCACCTAAGAATGCCATTACACCAGTACCTAATGCCCATAGAACAGCAACCTTATTGGGGTGCTCACGCTTGCGCTTGTTCACCATAGTGAAGGCAAATACAGTCATCATAAAGAATGGAATAGGCTCCATTGCAGAGAAGATTGAACCCCACCACTGCCAGTACTCAGGAGTACCGATCCAGAAGTAGTGATGCCCTGTACCGATAATACCGGTAATTAGTGTCATCGCAATGATGATATACAACCATTTCTCGATCACTTCACGGTCAACACCAGTGGTCTTGATCAGAACAAAGGCAAGGATAGATCCAAGGATCAGCTCCCAAACACCCTCTACCCATAGATGGACGGTCCACCACCACCAGAATTTGTCCATAACGATATTTGCTGGGTTGTAGAAAGAGAATAGGAAGAAGACGGCGAGTCCTACTAGACCGATCATCATAACGAGGTTGATAACTGTTTTACGACCTTGAAGTACAGTCATTCCCACATTAAAGATGAAAGCTAGAGCAACTACTACCACCCCGAGTTTGGTTATGGTCGGCATCTCTAAGAACTCTCGTCCCATCGTCGGCCAGAGATCATTCATCGTTATCTCTGCGAGCTGTGCATAAGGCACTAGCAGATATCCAAGAATAGTAAGTGCGCCTGCTACTAAGAAGATCCAGAACATAAGAATTGCAAGACCAGGGCTATAAAGCTCTCGTTCTGCCTCTTCAGGAATCAGGTAGTAGGCGGCTCCCATAAAGCCAAACAGCAGCCATACGATAAGCAAGTTGGTATGAACCATTCGTGCTACATTAAAAGGAATCTCCGGAAACAGGAAGTCACCGATGACATATTGAAGACCAATAATCAGACCGAACAGAATCTGCCCGACAAAAAGTCCTATTGCTGCTGTAAAGTAATACTTAGATACAGCTTGTGATTGATATTGCATATTAAATAATCTCCATTAACCCATTATGTTTGGTGGCCAGTTTGCAGTATTTACACCGTTCACATACTTCAAGAACTGTGCAATCTCCTCCAACTCTGTATCACTAAAGTTAAATTGAGGCATACTACGACGACCAGGAATGCCGCCAGCTGGACGACTCTTGATGAATCCTTTAATAGCCTCTGTGCTGCCCCCAAAACGGGTGTAGACATTAGCAAGCTCAGGAGCAAAATATGCACCTTCACCCATCAGTGTATGACAACCAATGCAGTCGTTGACTTCCCAGAGCATCTTGCCTCTAGCGACCTCTTCAGTTAAATTCTCATGGTTATCGCGTTTTGGAATCTCTCCCATAGTATCGAAAGTTAAGGCTAGAAATAGCAGGAAGAAGAACATACTTCCTCCATAAAATATATTTCGCGCCATCGATTTAGTGAACATTTCGTTCATCGTTGTTGCTCCCTCTTAAAAGTTAAAAGTAAAAAATACCGCGTACGGAATCGCTATTTTCGATTAAATAGAGTCCACTTGTAATTGACCAAGGTCAACGATTTTAAATTAACTTAAAACTTTAAACTCCTTCCAGATTTAGTTGTATATTTCTTTACATTAAGATTGCACAAAGATACGGCTATCTGCTATGATAGAAAAAACCTAATCATAATGAACTATCCCATGCTTGACCTTGAAAGAATAGATGTTAACTCTGCCCTGAAAAATATGGGTGGAGATAGAGATATGTTGCGGCGAGTGTTGTTAGATACTCGTATCGATCAACGAGATGTTGTTGTGGAAGTCAGGCAGGCGCTGTCAGATGGTCGCCAGCAAGATGCTCATAGATATGTCCATAGTCTCTATAGTATTGCTGGAATGATAGGTGCAGCACATCTCCAGGATCTATCCTCTAAGTGTGAAACTCTACTAAAAGTTGATGCAGATAATCTGCAGGTTGATTCCCTTAGTGCTATATTGAGTGAGCTTGAGCAAGAGTTTAAGTTAGTCTTTATAGATATTGGTGCTCTATTAATTGAGCTTGGTGATGAGCAGGAAAAATCAAACTCAAAGGCAGCTAAACAGCCAGAACATAAGCATAGAGAGCGTGCGAAAATTTTGGTGGTTGATGATATAAAGCAGAATCTTGATGTGATTAAAGGTCTGCTCTCAGATAGCTATAATTTAATGGCTGCAACTAATGGAGTAATGGCTCTTAAAGTAGCTCGCTCTAACCATCCAGATCTTATTTTACTTGATATTATGATGCCAGATATGGATGGGTATGAGGTCTGTAAACAACTTAAAGCTGATCAAAAGACTGCCGATATTGCAGTTGTATTTCTCACTGCAAAAGCTGAAATTGAAGATGAAGAGCATGGCTTTGAGCTCGGTGCAGTTGACTATATAACTAAACCAATTAGCCCTCCAATACTTAAAGCACGAGTTAAAACTCACCTTGAAAACAGAGAGTACAGTAAGTCTCTAGAGCAGATGGTAGAGAGCCGCACTCTTCAGTTGGCACAAATTCAGGATGCGACTATCTTAGCGATGGGGGCATTAGCAGAGCAACGAGATCCAGAGACAGGAAACCATATTCGTCGAACTCAGGGGTATGTAAAGCTGTTAGCTGAGAAGATAGGACTTGCGGATGATGAGGTGGAGTTGATCTATAAGTCAGCCCCTCTACACGATATTGGTAAAGTTGCAGTTCCAGACAGCATTCTAAAAAAACCTGGCAAATTGACAACTGAAGAGTTCAAAATAATGCAACATCATGCGGAGGCAGGTAGGGATGTTATTGTAGAGGCAGAAGTTGCATTAGATGATCCAGAGCTATTTCTGATATACGCCAAAGATATCGCATATCGTCACCATGAAAAGTGGGATGGGAGCGGATATCCAAATGGCTTAGCGGGGAGAGATATTCCTCTTTGTGCACGAATTATGGCTTTAGCTGATGTATATGATGCTTTGGTAAGTCGCCGCATCTACAAACCACCGTTTGACAGAGAGAAGACTAACGCCATTATTGTGAATGGTAGAGGAATACATTTTGACCCCAGTTTAGTTGATGCCTTCTTGGAGTTGGAGGATCAATTCTACGAAATATCTCAACGCTATATTGATAGTCAAGAGACAGTTGAAAAGAGATTTAATAGTGATCAGTGTAAAATATTGTTGGTGGATGACTCTAGCTTAATGCGTGGGGTTATCCGCAAGCTTCTAGAGGATGAGGGAGTTGAGGTAGATGAGGCGAGAGATGGTATAGAGGGGGTGGAGCGAGCTACTCACAATAACTATACAGCTATCTTTATGGATTTGGAGATGCCAGATATGAATGGAGATAAGGCAACAGAGCTCTTGCGTCGTCAAGGTTGCTCAATTCCAATTATTGCCCTTACTGGGGCAGGTGATGACGAGAGCCGTAACCGCTTTATTCAGGCAGGGGCAACTGGATATATGCAGAAGCCACTTGATCCAGAACTATTGAAGAAAGTTTTAAGTAGGATAGTTGGCTGATACAATAACTGATACAGCAGTAGGCTGAGAGAAAGTGTGTGCATATTAAAAAATATCTAAATAAAACTATTCCGCTCCTAATTATTGCGGTAGCTATAGCTGCCTTTATGTTTATGAAGCTATCTAAGGAGCAGATAGCTCCGCTTAAACCAAAGGAGGTGGTGTGGCGAGTTGAAAGTACTATAGTGCAGAGTGGAGAACGAAGTCCTAAACTGATTCTATATGGAGTTACCGAAGCTGGTCGTTTTAGTGAGCTAAAGTCAGCATTGATAGCAGATATATCGAATATTTTGGTGCGAGAGGGGGATGTGGTTGAGAGAGGCGCTGCCCTGATTGAGTTAGACTCACGAGAGAGCTCTCTGATACTTAGCCAACGCAAGGCTGAACTAAATGAGATTGGAGCTAAAATTGAGAAAGAGGAGATAGCTAATAGAGCTAATCAAACTCTACTTAAACATGAGCAGGATCTGCTCCAGCTCAGGCTAGCCGAGCTTAGACGAATTAAGCAGTTAGGTAAAACCAGTACGGTATCACAAACTCTCTATGATCAGGCACAGCAAGACCTCGAACGACAACAGATTAAAGTGGTAGAGCGCCAGCATAAGATAGATAGCTATTTAGCGCAGAACCGAATTTTATTGGCGCAGCAAGAGCGACTCCAAGCCCTGCATTCACAAGCTAAATTAGATACTGCAAAAAGTACTTTGCGTGCACCTTACCGTTCTATAATTCAAAACATTAACCACTCTATAGGAACTCGTCTTCGCCCTGGCGATCTGGTGCTCTCACTCTATGACCCGGCATCCATTCAACTACGGGTTCCTATCCCAAACAGCGCCCTTGCTGCTGTTAGAGATGGAGTAAATAGTGGCTCTGCGATAAGTGTGGAGGGGGAGGTTGATGGGGTTTTAGTTGAAGGCAGAGAGTTACGGCTCTCGTCTAAGAGTATGGGTAGGGCTAGTGGGGTAGATGGGGTTTTTCTACTTCAACAGAATTTATCACCTACATCTGTACTGCTGCCAGGAAGAGCTCTTAAGTTGAGTTTAACTCTCCCTCCAGTAGCCGATAGTATAACTCTGCCTTACTCTGCACTCTATGAGCAGAGCGGTGGTAATAAAATTGTCTATACTTTAGATGACGATAGTAGGCTCAAGCCTATAGCTGTTAAGCAGTTGGGGTGGGCGTTGCATAGTGGTGAATATAGTAGCTCTAATATATTAATTCAGAGTTTAACTAATCCCAAACTAATGGATGGAGATGAGGTCGTAACTACCCATCTGCCAGAGGCTAGTAGTGGGCTCAAGGTAAAGGTTGAGAGTGGTGCCGAACTCTAACGACTCACACTATAACGATCTGATTGGGCGATTTGCTAATCACGGAGTTGCAGCAAATTTACTGATGGTTATTCTGCTTCTTGCTGGGATATGGGGGGTGACTCATATGAATCGTCAATTCTTCCCCTCATTCTCTATGGATGTGGTAAGTGTGAGAGTGGTATGGGCAGGTGCGTCAGCAGAGGATGTTGCTAACTCTATCACTGTTCCTCTTGAACAAGAGTTGCGTCAAGTGGATGGAATAGAGAGTATGAGTTCTACTAGCGCAGAGGGGATATCATCTATTACTCTGGAGTTTACCAACGGTACCGATATGCAGTGGGCGACCGAGAGGGTTAAGGAGCAAGTTAATAGAGTGCGCAGTATGCCGACAGATACAGAGGAGCCTAAGGTAAGTAGGCGAGTCAGGCATGATCCTATAGCCCGAGTTGTCATCACCTCTAGCGATAGTGAGGGGGTGGAGTCTATAAGAAGTTTGGTCTACTCTTACAAGCGAGAACTGATGGAACGAGGCATTGCGAAAATATATGTTAATGGTCTTCCTGATAGAGAGATTGCAATTGAGCTACCAATGCGTGAGGTAGTTGAGCTTGGGATCTCACATAGAGAGTTGGGGGAGCAGATTAGAAAGATGAGCCGTAACGATCCTTCTGGTGATGTTGGAGATGCAAATATTAGTCGCCAACTGCGCACTCCAGGTCAACTCCGTGGTGTAGAGCAGTTCTCTAAACTCACTTTGCAAGGGGGTAGAGGTGATGAGCAGTTTCAGCTAGGGTCCATTTCCGATATATCTTATCGTGCGCAGAAGAGAGAAGATAGAGTTTTTTATCATGGTCTACCAGCTGTAGAGATGCGTTTAATGCGGGCAGAGAATAGTGATTCACTTGAGTCGGCGCAGATTATGGTTGACTGGATGGATGAAGTAACTTCGCAACAGCTGCCACAAGGAGTTGAAATTCACCGTTTTGATGAGGGGTGGACTCTTATATCTGAAAGACTATCGCTCCTTATCAATAATGGAGCAGGTGGACTACTGCTAGTGGTCGCTATTCTATTTCTATTTCTTAACGGAAAAGTTGCATTTTGGGTTGCAGTTGGAATCCCAACTTCATTTATGGCAACCCTTGCGATTCTCTACGCTATTGGTGGCTCTATCAATATGGTCAGCCTCTTCGCACTAATTATGGCGCTCGGAATTATTGTAGACGATGCAATAGTGGTGGGGGAGAATGCACTTGCCCACTACCAGAGAGGTGAGGGTGCTCTCCATTCAGCAGAAGGTGGTGCTCGTAGAATGTTCTATCCAGTACTCTCTTCCTCTTTGACTACTGTTGCTGCATTTCTTCCGTTGATGTTGATTGGGGGGCAGATGGGGAAGATTCTGATCGATATACCGATAATAATTATATGCGTATTGATCGCCTCTCTAATCGAGTGCTTTCTAATCTTGCCAGGGCATCTCCAACACACATTTAGTAAGCTTCACCACCGTGCTCCATCTCCAACCAGAATCAAGATGGATGAAAAGTTCAATAAGTTTAGAGAGTTTAAATTTGAACCAATGGTGCGTTGGGCGCTTCACCATCGTGGAGTAGTAGTCAGTTCTACTATCGGAATGTTTATCCTCTCGTTTGGGTTGGTAGTGGGAGGGCATCTCTCATTTAGTTTCTTTCCATCACCAGAGGGAAATATATTTTATGCTAATGTGGATTTTGTCTCAGGAACCCCTAAAGAGCGAGTGGATAGTTATATGCAACGCCTCCAGCGCTCACTATATAAAACTGAGAATGAGCTAGGTGGAAGTTTGATTAAGGCGGTAGAGTCACGACGCGGAGTTTCTGGCTCTAGAGGAGCAGGTACTCGTAGAACTGGGGATCAATTTGGTTCTATGATTATTGAACTTATACCTGCAGAAGATAGAGAGCTTAGAGTTAAAGATTTTATTCGTAACTGGAAGAAACTTGCCCCTACTATGGCTGGGCTAGAGACTCTAACTATAGAGAAACGCAACCACGGACCTGCTGGTAAAGATTTAGAGATTAGGCTTACTGGAGAGGGTGGAGCAGGAGATGGCATTGATCAGATGAAGGCGGCATCTAACGAAATTATGGATGCTCTGCGTCTTATTAACGGAGTGTTAACCGTGGAGGATGACCTCCCTTATGGTAAAGAGCAGATGCTCTTCTCTCTCAGCGCAGAGGGGCATAAGCGCGGTATCTCACTTCAAGAGATTAGTTCACAACTCCACTCTGCATTTGAGGGGCGTGAGATTCAGGTCTATAGTGAGGGAGATGAGGAGATTGAAGTGCGGATAGTTCTTCCTGATAGCGAACGCAGAGAGATCTCATTTCTTGATAGTTTTATGTTTATCACCAAGCAGGGAGATGCGATTCCACTGCTTAATATAGTGGAGTTTAAACTCCATCGAGGTTTTGAGGTGGTACGACACAGTGATGCGGAGATGGCTGTAAATATAATGGCAGATATCGATGCTGAGCAGCAGAATGCAGATGAGCTGATTCTTCTCTTAGAGGAGAGCACCCTTCCAGAGATAGTAAAAAAATATCCGGTGAGTTACAGTTTTGAAGGAAAACGGGCAGATCAGCGAGAGACTCTAAGCGATATGAAGCAGGGGGGTATTTTAGCGCTACTATTAATCTATATCATTCTAGCGTGGGTATTCTCCTCTTATGGGTGGCCATTAGTAGTTATGGCGACTATTCCATTTGGAATTATTGGTGCATTCTGGGGGCACTGGATAATGGGAATGGATATAACTCTACTCTCACTATTCGGACTCTTTGCGCTCTCTGGTATTGTAGTAAATGACTCAATTATATTAGTTTCGTTCTACCATAAACTTCGTCAACAGGGGGTGGAAATTAGTGATGCGATTGTAGCCGCAGCAGGGCAACGACTTCGTGCTGTTATCTTAACTTCTCTCACTACAATTGCTGGGTTGCTTCCGCTCCTATTTGAACGCTCACTGCAAGCTCAATACTTAATCCCGATGGCGATCTCAATCTCATTTGGACTAGCAGTATCTACTCTGCTAGTGCTCTTTTTTGTGCCATCTCTGCTCTCACTTCACGAATCAATTAGTGATAAGTGAAGCTGCAACACTCTAAATCTATAATACACTAAAGCTAAAACTAAAAAAATTAAAAAAAGTTGTTGCAATTTAGTTGAAGACTCTGTAATATACGCCCTCGTTGATGCGGGGTGGAGCAGTCTGGTAGCTCGTCGGGCTCATAACCCGAAGGTCGTTGGTTCAAATCCAGCCCCCGCTACCAAAATATTAGTAGAGTCAGATTCTGCCTAGCAAAATTTGACCCTACGACAAAAAGGCCGATCTTTTTGAATAGATCGGCTTTTTTTTATCTAAAAATAGAACTAAAGAATGGCAACAGTTAAAGAAAAATTATATGAACTTATCACCCCAGTTGTAGTTGGGCTAGGCTATGAGTTGGTGGGTGTTGAATATCTACCACAAGGTAAGCACTCTCTGCTTAGAGTATATATTGATACTGAGGGTGGGATAACTCTAGAGCACTGCGAGCAGGTGAGTAGGCAGCTTAGCGCGCTTTTTGATGTTGAGGATCCGCTAAATGGACAGTATAACCTTGAGGTCTCCTCTCCAGGTTTAGAGCGACCTCTGTTTATTAAAGAGCACTATGTTCGTTTTAGTGGAAGTCGTATCTTTGTGAGGTTGGCAATCCCGCTTAATGGTAGACGCAAGTTTGAGGGGCTACTTACAGGGGTTGAAGATGATGAGGTGGTGTTAAAAATAGATGATGAGGTTTTTAATCTGCCTCTGATTCAGATAGAGAAAGCGCACATTGTGCCAGAGTTTAGTTAGTCACTAATTAACTAACTGATTGACTAACTAAACAATAAACTAATTAAATAATTAATTAAATGAGAACTGAATAAATATGAGTAAAGAGATTCTGCAAGTTGTTGAAGCGGTATCCAATGAGAAGGATGTCAATAGAGAGGTTATTTTTGGTGCGCTTGAGGCTGCTTTAGCCATAGCTACTAAGAAAAAACATACTGAGGATATTGGGGTTAGAGTAAGTATTGATCGTAAAACTGGTGAGTATGAGACTTTTCAAACTTGGGAGGTTCTAGATGGGGATGAGCCAGGAATCCAGATGGAGATGCCAGATGCTCAACTCTGGTTGATTGATGCGGTTGACGAGGATCCAAATATTAAACCTGGAGAATTTATTGAGAATCCGATAGAGTCTGTTAAGTTTGGTAGAATATCTGCACAAGCAGCTAAGCAGGTGATTTTCCAGAAGGTTAGAGAGGCAGAGCGAGAAAAAGTTGCAGCAGAGTATCAGGATCGAGTGGGTGGTCTAGTTGGAGGTATTGTTAAACGGATGGATCGAGGTAATGCAATCATAGATCTTGGTGGAAATGCAGAAGCAATTATCCCTAAATCTCAACAGATTCCACGAGATCCTATCCGTCCAGGAGATCGTCTGCGTGGCTGCTTAATGGAGATTCAGAGTGATCAACGAGGTCCACAACTCATAGTGAGTAGAGTTGCACCTGAACTACTACTTGAGCTGTTCTCTCTTGAAGTTCCAGAGATAAATGATGGGTTGATTCATCTTAAAGGGGCAGCTCGTGATCCAGGTTCACGAGCAAAAATCGCGGTACAGAGTATGGATCGTAGAGTTGATCCTGTCGGTGCTTGTGTCGGTATTCGTGGTTCAAGAGTACAGTCTGTCTCCAATGAGTTGGCTGGAGAGAGAGTTGATATTGTCCCTTGGGATGATAACGAAGCGCAGTTTGTAATTAATGCAATGTCTCCTGCTGAAGTAGTATCCGTGGTTGTAGATGAAGAGAAGCACTCAATGGATATTGCGGTTGAGGAGGAGAATCTCTCGCAAGCTATTGGAAGGGGGGGGCAGAATATTCGTCTTGCTAGTGAACTTACTGGTTGGACCCTAAATGTTATGGGTGAAGAGGAGTTTGACTCTAAAGCGGAAGCAGAGAGTTTAATTATTCAGAAGAGATTAATGGAGCAGTTGGATGTGGACGAAGATCTCTCAGCAATTCTAGTTCAAGAGGGCTTTAGTAGTGTCGAAGAGGTCGCCTATGTTGATGAGAATGAGATGGTGGCTATTGATGAATTTGATGCAGATATAGTATCTGAACTTCGTAGCCGCGCTAGTGACTACCTTCTAACTAAAGCGATCTCACAAGAGGAGGTGCTAGAGGGTGGTGCACCAAATAAGGATCTTTTAGATCTTGAAGGGATGGATGAGCAGTTAGCTTATAGTTTGGCTGCAAACAAGATCGTAAGTATGGAAGATCTAGCTGATCAGGCTGTAGATGAGATTATGGAGTTAAAGATTGCTGATTTAACATCAGAGCGAGCTTCTGCTCTAATTATGAAAGCGCGTGAACCGTGGTTTGCGGAGGATATCTAATGTCAGAGGTTACAATAACTCAGTTCGCTGAGGTGGTTAAAATTCCAGCTGATAGGTTGCTTGGGCAGCTTGCTAAGGCAGGTATTGATAAGAGCAGTGTCGATGATGTTATTACTGAAAGTGAGAAGATGAACCTACTCTCCTTTCTCAAAGAGTCACATGGTGATGCTAATGGTAAATCGTCTAAAGGGAAGATTGTTCTAAAGAGAAAATCAACCTCTACCTTGAAGATTGGTGGAGGACGAGCTAGTGGTAAAAGTGTCAATGTTGAAGTGCGTAAAAAACGCACTATAACTCGCGCTGCAGCAAAAGCTCCAGCAGGAGAGCTTGCGGATAGCGATATTTTAGTAGCTAAACAGGCTATTGATGAACGACGAGCAGCAGAGAATAAGCAGCAAGAGCAAGATGATAGTAGGCGCAAACATCAGCTGAAAAAACATAAAGATGAGGAGCGAGCTAAAGAGGAGTTGATCGCTAAAGAGGAGGCTGAGAGTAAACGTAAAATTCGTGAAGAGGAAGAGAAAAAACTTTTAGAGAAGCAGTCTCGTGCTGTAGCCGAGAAAGCTAAGAAGAAAAAAGAGGCAGAGAAAAAGAGCCCTACAGATGATCGTGGCTCTTCTGGGCGTAGAAAACCTAATAAGCAAGCAACTAGATATGGGCGCAAGGAGCTGCATGTAGATAAAGGTAAAGGGCGTAAAGGTAAAAAACAGAAACGCTCATCTAAAGTAGATATAGAGACAGAACATGCATTCACCAAGCCAACAGAGGCGGTAATACTAACAGTTGAAATCCCTGAGACACTTACAGTCGGTGATCTTGCGCTGAAAATGTCAACCAAAGCTGCTGAACTTATCAAGGTGATGATGAATTTAGGGACAATGGCAACTATCAATCAGATGATAGATCAAGAGACCGCATCCCTGCTGGTGGAGGAGTTAGGGCATAAACCTGTACTTATAAAAGAGAGTTCGCTAGAGGATGATCTTATCACCTCAGTTACTGAAGAGCATGATGCTGGAGATGCTATCAAACGCGCCCCTGTAGTGACAATTATGGGGCATGTGGATCACGGTAAAACTTCGCTCTTGGATTACATTAGAGAGACTCAGGTTACAGATGGAGAAGCTGGTGGTATTACCCAGCATATCGGTGCTTACCGAGTCTCCACCAAAAAAGGTGAGATCGCATTTTTAGACACTCCTGGACATGCTGCGTTTACCGCTATGCGTGCACGAGGAGCTAAGGTTACAGATATTGTGGTTTTGGTGGTGGCTGCCGATGATGGAGTTATGCCCCAAACAGAGGAGGCAATCCAGCACGCAAAAGCGGCTAATGCTCCACTTATCATAGCGGTAAATAAGATTGATAAACCTGAAGCTGACCCTGAACGAGTTAAGAGTGAACTGGCAGCTAAAGATGTTATGCCTGAAGACTGGGGTGGTGATGTGCTATTTGTGAATGTCTCTGCTCATACTGGTGAGGGAGTTGATGAGCTGCTAGACGGAATTATACTGCAGTCAGAGATGTTAGAACTTACTGCAGTTACAGATGCTCCAGCTAAAGGTAATATCGTAGAGTCAAGGGTTGATAAGGGACGAGGTGCTATCGCAACTATGATGGTGCAGAGTGGAACTCTTCGTAAAGGTGATATTCTACTTGCAGGACGGGAGTATGGCAGAGTAAGAGCAATGATGGATGAGCATGGAGATCTACTAGGTAGTGCTGGACCATCAACCCCTGTTGAGATTTTAGGACTCTCTGGAGTTCCAGAGGCTGGTGAAGAGGCGCATGTAGTACCTAACGAACGCAAAGCTCGAGAGGTTGCTAATTTCCGTCAAGGTAAATATCGAGATATTCGTCTAGCCAAACAGAAGCAGGCTAGTCTTGATCGTATGTTTGAGACTATGCAAGAGGGTGGTACTACCTCAATAGTGAACATTCTAATTAAAGCAGATGTGCATGGTTCAGCTGAGGCACTAAGTGATGCGTTAATGAAACTATCTACTGATGAGGTGAGAGTTAATGTAGTCTCCTCTGCAGTTGGTGGAATTAATGAGTCTGATGCGAATTTAGCTATAGCCTCTAATGCTATCGTTATCGGTTTTAATGTGCGTGCTGATGTCACTGCGAAAAAACTTATCGAGTCAGAGGGGATAGATCTTCACTACTACAGTATTATCTATGACGCTATCGAAGAGGTCAAAAACTCAATGCAAGGTATGCTTTCTCCAGACTTTAAGGAAGAGATCGTAGGGTTGGCAGAGGTTAGAAGCGTATTCCGTTCACCTAAGCTTGGTGCTATCGCTGGCTGTATGGTTTCTGAGGGTGTAGTGAAGAGAAATAATCCGATTCGTGTATTACGAGATAATATTGTAATTTATGAAGGTGAACTAGAGTCGCTACGCCGTTTCAAAGATGATGTTAGTGAAGTTCGCGCTGGTACTGAGTGTGGTGTTGGAGTTAAGAGCTACAACGATGTTAAAGAGGGTGATCAGATTGAAGTCTTCGAGCGAGTTGAAGTTAAGAGATCTCTTTAAGCTGCGCATACCTTTAAATTATAATTACCATTAAAATATGAATAGTCGTCAACGAAAAGTTGGAGAGCAGGTTAAGCGCACCCTTGGGGAACTTATCCAGCGTGAAATCCGTGATCCTAGGTTGGGATGGGTAACTATTACTGCGGTAGATATAACCACAGACTTTTCGCATGCAACAATTTACTTCACAACCTTTGGTGAAGATTCTAGCGTAGAAGATACAATGCTGGCGCTAGATAGTGCGGCAGGATTCTTACGCTCAAAACTAAGTAAGAGTCTTAAGCTTAGAACTGTTCCCCAGCTTCATTTCAAACACGATGAGTCGGTGGAGTACGGTAGTCGTATGGAGAGGGTGTTGGAAGATATAGTTCGTTAATATACTCAAAACAATATACTCAAAACATATTAAAAATGTATCCAAACAAGAGATGAGATAGATAGATGGGAAGAAGAAACAGAAGAGGGCGTACCGTATCAGGGATTTTGCTCTTAGATAAACCAGCTGGAATAACCTCTAATGGTATTCTACAAGAGGTCAAGCATCTCTATTTTGCACAAAAGGCTGGGCATACAGGAAGCCTTGACCCTATAGCAACTGGCATCCTACCTATATGTCTAGGAGAGGCTACAAAATTTTCTGGTTTTCTCCTTAATGCAGATAAGAGCTACCGTGCTGAGTGTCAGCTTGGAGTGGTGACTAGATCCGCTGACTCTGAAGGTGAGATTGTACGGGAACGCCCAGTTGAAGATATTACCGAAGATAAAATTGTAGAAGCTCTCACCCAGTTTATGGGTGATATAAAGCAGATCCCACCAATGCATTCAGCAATTAAGGTAAATGGACAGCCACTCTATAAGTTAGCGCATCAAGGAATTGAGATCGAGAGAGAGCCTCGTCCCGTAACGATATATGAGTTAGAGTTTGTCTCTCTTGACAGTGATAATGATAAAATGGTGTTAGATATTCACTGCTCTAAGGGAACCTATGTGCGCACTCTGGTAGAGGATATTGGAGAGGTTTTAGGGTGTGGTGCGCATGTCTCAGGACTTCGTAGAACAACATTAGGTCCTTTCAGTGAGAGTGATATAGTAACTATAGATGAACTTAAACAGCTTAAAGATGAGTTTAAACAACAAGAGGAAGCAGAGCTGTCTGAACTTAACCAGAAGCTGGACGCATATCTACTACCACTAGATAGCGCAGTCAGCGATTATGCAGGGGTTTATTTAGATAGAGATAGTAGTTACTATGTTAAACAGGGGCAGCCAGTTCAACTATCTGGAGCGCCAGAAGAGGGTTGGGTTCGAATCTACGATGATAGTGATGTTTTTTTAGGTGTTGGTGAAATTATAGATGATGGAAGAGTTGCACCTCGCCGTTTAGTCCAGTAAAATAGTCAAATTAATCTGCTGAATTTTGTAACTGTATAGCAGTGAGTTGGAAGTTATAGAGTTAGAAGTTTGTGCAGATAGTACAGTAGTAAGTAGTGAAGTAATTTTTTTAATCATAGTTGTTTATAAATACAACAAATTTATTCGGAGTTATAAAAGATATGTCAGTTAATGCGGCGCAAAAAAGTGAGATTGTTACAAAATATCAACGCGGAGAGTCTGATACAGGCTCAACTGAAGTCCAGGTTGCACTGCTAACAGCACGCATCGAAGATCTTAGTGGTCACTTCAAAGAGCATAATAAAGATCACCACTCTCGTCAAGGCCTACTAAAGATGGTCAACAAAAGAAGAAAATTGCTCGACTACCTTAAAGGGAATGATAGCGCTCGTTACAGAGAGTTAATTTCAACTCTTGGACTGCGTCGTTAATAAAGTTTACAGGTAAAGATGGTGACTCGTAAAAGTAGTTACAGGTAATAGTGGTCGTTACTGTTTAGCGTGAGCGTAACAGTCAATTAAAATTAAAATTGGAGTTAGAGAGTGGAAGCTTACAAAAAAAGTTTTGAATATGGCAATCAGACAGTAACTTTAGAGACCGGGGAAGTTGCTCGTCAGGCATCTGGGGCAGTTAAGGTAACAGTTGGCGAGACTGTACTATTAGTCACCGTAGTTGCTGAAAAAGATGCTCGTGAAGGACGAGATTTTTTTCCACTAACTGTAAACTATCAGGAGAAGTTTTACGCAGCAGGAACTATTCCTGGCAGCTTCTTCCGTAGAGAGGGTCGTCCAACAGAGAAGGAGACCTTAACTTCTCGTTTGATAGATCGTCCTATTCGACCACTTTTTCCAAAAGGTTTTATGAATGAGGTTCAGGTTATTGTTACTGTAATCTCTGCTGACAATGAAGTAGATACTGAGGTTCCAGCAATGATTGGAACTTCAGCGGCACTCTCTATCTCAGGAGTTCCATTTCAAGGACCAATTGGGGCAGCTAAAGTTGGTTTCCGTGATGGCGAGTATATTCTCAATCCACTAATGAGCGATAAAGATGGTTCAGATCTTGAGTTAAGTGTAGCAGGCACAAGTGATGCAGTATTGATGGTTGAGTCTGAAGCTAATGTACTATCTGAAGAGATTATGCTTGGCGCAGTACTATTTGGGCATGATAAGATGCAGGTTATTATCACTGCCATTGATGAGATGGTTGCAGATCTTGGAGTTACTCAGTGGGAATTTGCGCCGCCAGCAGAAGATGTTGCTTTAACTGATGCCGTTGCTGCAGCTGCTGGAGATGCAGTAACAGAGGCATATCAGATTGCAGATAAGATGGATCGTTATGGCCGCATGGGTGAGGTGCGTGATCAGATTGTTACTGCTGTAGCAACAGATGATAGCGAATGGAATTCTGACGCAGTTAAAGCTGCAGTCAGTAAACTAGAGAAGAGAACCGTACGCAGCCGAATCATAGATGGGCAGCCAAGAATTGATGGTCGTGATACTAAGACTGTGCGTCCAATTCATGTGAAGGTTGGAGTTCTTCCAAGAGCTCACGGTTCAGCACTATTTACTCGTGGTGAAACTCAAGCGCTAGTAGTTACCACTCTTGGTACGGAGCGAGATGCTCAGGTAATTGATGCACTAGAGGGAACCTATAAGGATAACTTTATGTTGCAGTACAATTTTCCTCCATTCTCAGTAGGAGAGACTGGACGAGTTGGTAGTCCAGGTAGACGCGAAGTTGGACACGGCAAGTTAGCAAAACGCGGAGTGCAGGCGGTTGTTCCAACCAATGAAGCTTTCCCATACACTCTTCGTGTAGTATCCGAAATTACCGAATCTAACGGTTCTAGTTCAATGGCATCAGTCTGTGGTAGTAGTCTCTCTATGATGGATGCAGGAGTTCCTCTAAGTGCGCCAGTAGCTGGTATCGCGATGGGTCTAATTAAAGAGGGTGAAGATTTTGCTGTCCTAACTGATATTTTAGGTGATGAAGATCATCTTGGAGATATGGACTTTAAAGTTGCTGGTACAGATGCTGGTATTACGGCGCTGCAGATGGATATTAAGATTACAGGAATTACGCGTGAGATTATGGAGATCGCTCTGGATCAAGCCAGAGATGCTCGTCTCCATATTCTTGGTGAGATGAATGCAGTTATCGACTCTTCGCGTGAAGGTGTCTCAGAGTTTGCTCCTCGTTACTTAATGATGAAGATCGATCCAGATAAGATTCGTGATGTTATCGGTAAGGGTGGAGTGGTAATCCGTGCCATCCAAGAGGAGACAGGAGTTAAGATCGATTTGGATGATATCGGTAACATTAAGATCTCAGCAACTGATAGCAAAGCAGCTAATGAGGCGAAGAGTAGAATTGATACTATCGTTGCTGATGTAGAAGTTAATAAGGTCTATGATGGTAAGGTTGTTAAGTTGATGGACTTCGGAGCTTTCGTGAATATTCTTCCAGGCAAGGATGGACTTGTTCATATCTCTCAAATCTCAGAAGAGCGAGTTGAAAAAGTTGCTGACTACCTTAATGAAGGTGATGTTATAAAAGTTAAAGTGCTAGAGGTTGATCGTCAAGGACGAATTAGATTAAGTATGAAGGCGGTTTCTAGTTAGTAAAAGATAATATTGGTGCTGATATGTTTTGGCCGATAACTGTATACTGATCACCGAACTCTTTCTGCTTAAATGAAAATTCTACTTAGTAATGATGATGGTATTAACGCTCCAGGGTTGCAGACACTGCGCTCGCGTATGGTTCAACAGCATGAAGTAACTACTGTTGCTCCAGATCGTAACCGTAGTGGGGCGAGCCACTCTCTAACTTTAAACCGTCCGCTCCACCTTCATACTCACTCTAACGGTGACTACTCTGTAGATGGTACTCCAACAGATTGTGTTCATCTTGCACTAACAGGACTGTTAGCCGAGCAACAGCAAGATCCTGAAATTGTTATTTCAGGAATAAATGCTGGTGCCAATATGGCTGATGATGTGCTCTACTCAGGCACAGTTGCTGCAGCTATGGAGGGGCGTTTTTTAGGACTTCCAGCTATAGCTGTCTCTCTAGTATGCAAAGATAACCGTTGTCACAATTATGAGAGTGGCGCAATTGCTGTAGAGCAGATGCTTGAGAGGCTAGATGATCACCCGCTTGGTAAAGAGACAATTCTTAATATTAATGTCCCCGACCTCCCTTGGCGTGAGATTCGTGGGTTTAAAGTTACCCACTTAGGTAGACGCCATAGATCAGAGCCTGTAGTAAAGATGCAAGATCCTCGTGGAGAAGATATATACTGGATTGGGGCAGCTGGTAAGGCGGAGTATAGTGAAGAGGGAACAGACTTCCACGCAGTGGATAGTGGCTGGATCTCAGTAACTCCTCTCCATACAGATCTTACTCAATATGGAGCAGTAAACAAGATGGAGAGCTGGTTGGATAGTGAGGAGGTAAAATAGAGATGTACAGTAAGCAAGATGTCGGGGCTATCTCTCCGCGAGTTAAAGAGCAGATGATATCCTGTTTGCAAGATAAGGGGATTAAAGATCTAGCCGTATTGAATGCAATGCGCATAGTTCCTCGTCATAAATTTGTAGATGAAGCGTTAGCGCACCGAGCTTATGATGAGAAGACTGTACTACCTATTGGACACAAACAGACACTCTCTGACTCCTATGTTGTAGCACTTATGACGGAATCACTTCTTAGTGGAGAAACCCCGAAGCGAGTATTGGAGATAGGTACAGGTTCTGGATACCAGACTGCGATATTAGCTAAATTAGTATCTAACATCTACACTGTAGAGAGGATTGAGGCTCTATCAGAGCGCGCTCGTGACCGTTTTATAACTATGGGCATAACCAATGTGGAGATGAAGTTAGATGATGGGCATCTAGGATGGATCGATAAAGCACCCTTTGACGGGATTATTGTTACTGCCGCTCCAACTGGAATTCCTGCGTTACTTATGGAACAGCTCAAAGTTGGAGGAAAAATGGTTCTACCTGTTGGTCCAGAACTTGGTGAGCAGCAGCTTCTAGAACTTACTAAACTTGAAGATGGAAGTTATAAAGAAAAGTTTTTAGAGATGACTAAATTTGTACCAATGCGAGCAGGTTCGCAATAGTGAAGATAGTAGAGAAAATGAACAAGCGGGTGGCGGAGTGGGCAGATCGTCCCAACTCAAACCGCATTCTAGCAGGACTTAGCTTTGCAGAGTCCAGCTTCTTCCCAATTCCTCCTGATGTAATGTTAGCCCCTATGACTCTAGCCCATCCAAATAGAGGGTGGTACTACGCTACTATTGTAACTATTGCGTCAGTTTTGGGAGGTATCTTTGGTTATTTTATAGGGCTGTATGGAATTGAGTTTGTGGAGCCTATATTTGCAGAGTGGGGAATGGTAGGAGCATACGAAGATGCGCAGACTTTATTCTCTCAGTATGGGATTTGGATAGTATTTTTAGCTGGATTTTCTCCAATCCCATATAAACTCTTCACCATAACTGCTGGTGCTCTCAGTATGTCGCTCCCTCTATTTATTGTAGCCTCTTTAATTGGACGAGGTGCTCGCTTCTATCTAGTAGTTGCCTTTGTAAGATGGGGAGGTAAACATATTCTAAATATGGAGAGAGCATGGATGGTACGCATAGGGTGGATTACCGTACTTCTGGCAGCTATCTACTATTTTCTAGGGTAATGACTCAATGCGGTATAGCACATTAATAACACTGCTGTTGAGTATAGCGCTGGTGAGTGGTTGTACCAATAGCCGCCTCACACCTGCTCCTGTATCTAGCCAGAGCCAGCTTGCAAACCAAATACCCAATGATTATGTTGTGCGCAGAAATGATAGTCTCTATATGATCGCTATGGAGTTTGATCTAAACTATCTTGATCTAGCTCGTTGGAACTCAATTAAATCACCATACACAATTTTTCGGGGAGATAAACTCCAGCTCCAGGCTAACAACCATTCAGGCTACTACATAGTGAAAAGGGGAGATACCCTGAGTGGAGTTGCTGAGAAGATAAAAATAAAGATGCAGAAGTTGGCGAGCTGGAACAATATCAGTTCACCATACTCTATCCATATAGGGCAGCGTCTACGCATCAATGCAACGCAAAAGATAACAGAGCGCAAATCTTCTAAAAGAGAGAGATCAACTAATAGCTCAGCGCATAGGCTGACCAATATGCGATCCCCAACTCTTGGGAAAATAATAAAACGCTACTCTAAGCAGAAGGGCGTTACAGGGGTAGAGTTTGCTGGTAAACAGGGTGATCCTATCAGGGCAGCAGCTGATGGTAAAGTTGTCTACAGTGGTACAGGGCTGGTACGCTATGGCAAGCTTTTAATTATAGAGCATAATAATAACATCTTAACCACTTATGCTCACAATAGCCAACTCCAAGTTAAAGAGGGAGATGTTGTAAAAATAGGTGAGCAGATAGCGAAGATGGGAAGTAGTGGAACTGATAGAGTGAAACTTCTTTTTGAGGTAAGAAAAAATGGTAAGCCTGTAAACCCCTTGAGCTACCTCTCTAAAAAAAATTAATGTATAATAGTCTGCAACCATTGTGAACAATATAATAAAATGAGTTGGAGACTCCCTCTTGATTGAAGATTTTCAGAGAATAAAACGGTTACCACCGTATGTTTTTAATATCGTAAATAACCTAAAAGCTGAAGCGCGTAAAAGGGGTGAAGATATTATTGATTTTGGGATGGGAAATCCAGACCAGCCCACCCCTAAACATATTGTTGATAAGTTAACTGAAGCGGCTCAACGCCCCGATACTCATCGCTACTCAATGTCCCGTGGCATCCCCCGTCTGCGCAAAGCTATAACTGGATGGTATAAAAAACGGTTTGAAGTTGAGCTAGATCCAGAGAGTGAAGCTATCGTTACGATAGGATCAAAAGAGGGGTTGGCGCATCTGGCACTTGCTACAGTTGGTCCTGGCGACACTGTTTTGGTTCCAAATCCTGCTTACCCAATTCACCCTTATGGTTTCATTATAGCTGGTGCTGATATACGCCATGTCCCGCTAACTCCAGATGGAGATTTTTTCGCGGAGCTTGAGAAGGCGATAAAAAATTGCTGGCCTAAACCTAAAATGTTAGTCCTTAACTTTCCAGGTAATCCAACCACCCACTGTGTAGAGCTGGACTTTTTTGAGCGAGTTGTAGCGTTGGCAAAAGAGCATCAGATCTGGGTTATTCATGACCTAGCTTATGCAGATATAGTATTTGATGGCTACAAGTCTCCCTCAATTTTAGAGGTGGAGGGGGCTAAAGATGTGGCAGTAGAGTTTTTCACCCTCTCCAAAAGTTACAATATGCCAGGGTGGCGGGTTGGGTTTATGGTCGGAAACCCTACTCTAGTTGCGGCTCTAGCCAGAATGAAGTCATACCTAGATTACGGAATGTTTACCCCAATTCAAGTTGCAGCTATTGCCGCATTAGAGGGGCCGCAAGATTGCGTGGCTGAAATTTGTGATATGTATCTAAAACGGAGAGATTCACTCTGTAATGGACTCAACTCAATTGGTTGGGAGGTAGAGCCTCCAAAGGCAACTATGTTTGTTTGGGCTCCAATCCCTGAACCATATCGCGCAATGGGATCTCTAGATTTTTGTAAAAAATTGTTGAGTGATGCCAAAGTTGCGGTCTCACCAGGAATAGGTTTTGGTGAATATGGAGATGACTATGTCCGCTTCGGATTGATTGAGAACGAACACCGTACTAAGCAAGCTATTCGCGGGATTCGCGAAATGTTTAAAAAAGATGAATTGATTGTGAGTAGTCCAGTCAGTTTAGCAGTAGATAAAAATTAAAACTAGGAAGATAGATAAAAAATGAAACCAGTAAAGATAGGCGTATTAGGGCTAGGCACAGTTGGCTGTGGCAGTGTTACAGTTCTAACTCGTAATGCGGAAGAGATCGCTAGACGCGCAGGACGCAAGATTGAAGTATCAATGGCAGCAGTGCGTGATCTAGATAGAGCCCGCATCTGCAACACCGAAGGTATTAGATTGACTACTGATCCATTTGAAGTTGCTAACGATCCAGAAGTTGAGATTGTGCTGGAGCTGATGGGAGGCACAGAGCTTGCGCGCGAAGTTGTATTGCAAGCTATAGCAGAAGGAAAACATATAGTAACTGCAAACAAAGCATTAATTGCAATTCATGGCAATGAGCTATTTAGTAAGGCGCAAGAGATGGGGGTAATGGTCGCTTTTGAAGCTGCAGTAGCTGGCGGCATTCCAATCATAAAAGCAATTCGAGAAGGGTTAGCGGCAAACCAGATCAACTGGCTCGCTGGAATCATCAACGGTACAGGAAACTTTATCCTTACTGAGATGAAAGAGAGAGGGCGCTCCTTTGAAAATGTGCTGACAGAGGCACAAGAGCTTGGTTATGCGGAGGCAGATCCATCTTTTGATGTTGAGGGAACTGATGCTGCACACAAGCTAACAATTTTAGCCTCTATCGCATTTGGAATTCCACTTCAGTTTGAAAAAGCGATGACAGAGGGAATTACAAAAATAACAACACAAGATGTATCTTATGCGGAAGAGTTAGGGTATCGGATTAAACATCTAGGAGTTGCACGGATGAGTAGTGGTGGAGTTGAGCTCCGCGTCCATCCCACACTAATTCCAGAGCGCCAACTGATCGCTAATGTAGATGGAGTTATGAATGCAGTATTAGTTATGGGAGATGCTGTTGGACCTACCCTCTATTACGGTGCAGGAGCAGGAGATGAACCAACTGCTTCAGCGGTAGTAGCAGATACAGTTGATGTAGTGCGTGCGTTAACTTCCGACCCTGAGAATAGAGTTCCTCACCTAGCATTCCAGCCTGATGCACTAACTGATATCCCAATTCTACCTATTGAGGAGATTAAGACAGCATACTATCTAAGAATTAGTGTAGAGGATAGTCCTGGAGTATTAGCGGAGATCACTAAGATTTTGGGGGATGAAGAGATAAATATTGAGTCCTTTATGCAGAAAGATGTTGAGGGCGAAGGCGTTAACGAGAACAGTAGTTCTTGGGTGCCAATTATCCTCTTAACAAAAGTATGTAGAGAGGGCAGAATGAATCGTGCCATAGCTGCAATCGAAACTCTAGACTGTGTTGCAGGAGAGGTTATGCGGATTCGAGTGGAGAGTTTGGACTGATCTAACCTAACCTAACCTAACCTAACCTAACCTAACCTAACCTAAGCTAAGCCATTAGTTATAAATTTTTAGTTGTCAGTTTTTATTATTATTTTTGGAGTAATATTTTATGCCATTTAGAGAACGCTATACAGGACTACTAGACCGTTATCGTAATCGTCTCCCCATCAGTGACGATACAAAAATAATCAGTTTAGGAGAGGGGAATACCCCACTTATTAAACTCCAAAATATCCCAGCCGATCAAGGGGTAGATGCAGAGATATTTGTAAAATATGAGGGGTTAAATCCAACTGGATCTTTTAAAGATCGTGGGATGTGTATGGCAGTAACTAAAGCTGTTGAGGAGGGGAGTAGAGCTATTATCTGCGCCTCTACAGGTAACACCTCTGCGGCAGCGGCAGCTTATGCTGCTCGTGCAGGGATAACTGCCTTCGTCCTAATTCCTGAAGGAAAAATCGCGCTCGGAAAATTGGCGCAGGCGATGATGCACGGAGCAGTAGTTATTCAGATCAAGGGCAACTTCGATGCTGGAATGCAGCTAGTTAAAGAGGTAGGTGAAGAGGCTCCAGTTACTATTGTAAACTCCATAAACCCATACCGTCTTCAAGGGCAGAAGAGCGCTGCTTTCGAGATTGTAGAAGAGCTTGGCGCAGCTCCAGACTACCACTGCTTACCAGTTGGGAATGCTGGCAATATCAGCGCTCACTGGATCGGTTACACCGAATATGCAGACGATGGAATCATCTCTAAACTACCTAAGATGGTCGGATATCAAGCGGACGGCTCAGCACCATTTATACGAGGAGAAATGGTTGATGATCCAGAAACTGTAGCTACGGCGATCCGTATTGGACATCCACAGAGCTGGGACAAAGCGTGGAAAGTTAAGGATGAGTCCGAGGGGTGGTTTGATGAGTGTAGTGACGAAGAGATCTTAGCTGCGCAGAAACTTCTTGCTGAAAAAGAGGGTGTGTTCTGTGAGCCAGCCTCAGCAATCTCTATAGCGGGTGCACTACGCGATCTAAAGAGTGGGAAAATTCCAGCAGGAAGCCGCATAGTCTGCACCTTAACTGGGCATGGTCTAAAAGATCCAGACACTGCAATAAAACAGAGTAGTCGTCCTTTGATTAGCGTTGATGCAACTCTAGAGCAAGTTAAAAAGGCAATCCTTGGCAATATGTAGGTAATGAAATCTCGCTCACTCCTCCACTACCAACTTCGTCTAAACTTAATTGCATTGGGATTAAGTATGGCTCTGGTAGGAGGAGTGCTCTACAACTTTGCGGAGAAGTTACTAGAGGATAGTATCAAAACCTCCCTGCAGTATCACGCAAACTTTCGTACTGAACAAATTGTTGCTCTCTATGAGAAGCAGAGAGATGAGCTAGAAGCTGTTGTAGAAAATAGTGTGCTTAAAGGAGTTGCCTCCAGAATAGTGCATATTTATATCAATATTGGCAGTGACAACAGGAGCTATAGAGGCTACCAACAGCGACTTCGTAGTCAATATGATAGTAATAGAGAAGATAGTGAGGAGCTCTTTATTCTTTCTCCTAATGGCACTCTGATCTTCTCCCTCAAGCAGAGTAGTGATGATGATCTCGGAGTTGATCTTACTGCAGACGGTGTCTACGGAAAAACCATATTTTCTGATGCTATTAATAGGGTGTTGAGTCAGGAAGATACTGTAGTTTCAAACTATGGATGGGTGGATATACTTAATAGATCTACAGCTCTAATAGTGACCCCTCTATTTGAAGAGGAGTCCATACTTGGAGAGAGAGATATAGTTGCGCTTATAGTGCGCCCATTTGATATTAAAGAGCTCCGTACCACTATTCATAATGGCAGTGAACTCGGTAGTAGTGGCGCAGTGGTGGTGGCACAGTGGCAGTCAGATAAAGATAATTTGGGTTTTAACTTTATTACTAGATTTAAAGATTCCACCCCCCCATCTCAGAGCTGTCTTGAGCAACGCAGAGATAATCCTTACACCTTCACTTCAACAATGTCGGTTACTGAAGAGAGTGGAGAGGGGTGGCTCTTCGACTATAACTGCACTCCCGTCTATGCGGTCTGGAGCTGGATTAGTGAGCTGCGCTGGGGTATTGTGGTAAAACAGGATAGAGATGAGATTATGGGGCCAGTCAAGATGCTTCAGCATCAGATATTAACCACTCTCTTCATCCTATTTTTCATCTTTATGCTAATGATGCGCTACCTCTCTAATGGGTTACTCCAACCTATTAGATCACTTATTGAAGCAACCTCTACTGGAAAAGTAGCAGATTATCCACAATCTAAGGTGATAGAGGTTAATCAACTTGCAGCCGCACAACAGAGACAGCTTAAACAGATTCACAACCATGAGATAGATCTGGAGAGTAAAATTGCTGATCGCACTGAAAAATTGAGAGCACAGGCTAAAGTCCAAGATGAGCAGATGGAGAACCTTACCAAACTTCACCATAAGATAACTCATGAACGCAACTTCGCAGACTCTGTCTTGAGCTCAATGCAAGAGGGGGTAGTTGTACTTGATAAAAATGGAGACATTGTGCGCTGTAACAGCAAATTGCTAGGGTTATTGGGGTACAGTGATGATCAATTAAATGGTAGAGCTCTAAATGAGTTTTTTGTGGAAGATAGTACGGACTCCAATAAATACCATTATGATACCCCCTCATCTGAACAAGAGCTTATAAGTAGTAACGATGAGAGAATACCTGTTAAAGTTAGCGGCGCACTTCTTAAATCTGAACATAAGGAGCAGCAAGATGGAGCAGTACTGGTAATTCACGATCTGCGCCACCAAAAAATGTTAGAACGATCTGCTCAGGAGAGCGCCTACCATGGAGGGATGGCTGAGATCAGTTCACAAATTCTTCACAATTTCGGCAACGCCCTGCATGGGATTAAGTACTATCTGGATAACTTAGAGACTCTAGATAAGTTTTCAGAAGAGATGGTTAAAATTTTGCGAGGTGAAAGTGAGAAGAAATTTAGTAGAGCAGAGTTAGCAGACGCTTCTGAAGAGGCGGCTAAAAAATATCTTAAGGATGAACTCACCACCATTAAACTTACTGCAGAACATATGGCAGAAATTCTAAGTGCACAGCAGGGTATGGTACGCAATGGTGGAAACTACTGGATCTCTGAATTTAACTTGGCAGCTGCAATGGAGGAGGCTATGACCCTAATTAAAGACCGCGCAGACCGATCCCAAATTAAAATAAAGCTGTCGTTCTCTGGAGATATTGCAAATGTTAAGCTGCCTCGTAACCCACTCCAGCAGATGATAATCAATATGGTTAAAAACTCAATTGATGCCATTGATGAGATCTATCAGCTCGAAGAGTTGGAGAGAGGTGAGGGTATAGTGGAAATATCTATTAAACAGATCGACACTAATAACTTCTCCATCACCTGTAGAGATAATGGGATGGGATTTGAGAATAGTGATTCAGTCAAAATGTTCTCCTCATCTTACACCACTAAAGAGCATGGTACAGGGCAGGGGCTCCACTCAATTGCTAACTTTATCAACTCACTAAATGGATCTCTTAACTTTGTTAGTGAAGGAAGGTTACAGGGATCTAGCTTTACCGCAACAGTTCCACTTAGAGCTGAAATAGAGCCAGCGACTTACCAATTAACCACCAATTAATAGATAAAATATGAATAGTAACAAAACCTTTTCCCAGCGTTTAACTGTAGCAGGAGTAGTTCTGATTATTCCCCTTCTTCTACTATCTCTAGTCTATTTAAGTGATAAACAGCAAGATATAAATTCAGCTCAGAAAAGTCTAGCAGTTAACCAGATGGTGAAGCCGATCTACACTCTTATGCGTCAGCTTATCGACTATCGTTCTGTAGTAAATGTCTACTTACATGGTGGCACAAATTATAGAGGTAAATTAAGGGGTATTAAGAGGGAGATTACCGCGACCATTACTACACTTAAAAATATATCGCGTAATCTAAACCGAACTTCAAATCTGTCAGTAAATAAGATAGATAGTGACAATGCTCTATTGCGTATCGAAGATATTTTGAAGAGATCTAGAGTGTTAGAAGGTGAGCTTCCTAAAACTCATAAAGAGATAACAACCGTCTTAAAACGGAATAATGATCTTATCTACCATCTAACCCTACTACTAAGTGAGATGTATATGGGGAGTAATCAGATGCAAGCCATTAACACTTTGATAATTAGAGAGATACCTCAGTTGGCAGTTGATTTAGGTCTACTCTACGCTGTTTCAGCGGGTTACTTACTTCACGATTTAGAGAGTAAAACCTGGGTTATGACGCATGAGGTGGAAGAGCGCAAGGATATGGTTGAGAATATCGGTGAGATAATTAACTGGAGTAAACGAGATTTTATAAATATACGAACTAATTTCAACTACAGCTTTACAAATGAGACTCTTAGTAAGGATGAGCATATTGATAAGCTTCAGCAGCTGGTAACCAAAATTAGAGATGGCGAGGATCTAATTGAGTGGGAGTTACTTGAGACAGATGAGATAACATACTCCGCAGATACTTTTTTAACCGAGAGCAATCAAGCGTTAGATACCCTATTCTCTTTAGGAGATAACTTACAGACTCTATATCTAGCTAAAGTTGAAGATGATATTTCAAGTTTAACTTGGTATAGAAATATCACGATGGTTACTCTACTCCTCTCCCTAATTATCTCGATATTTATTGCCAAAATACTACTTACAAATTTGACTAGAGGAATTAGTCGAGGAATAGGTATTTTAGAGAAGATCGGTCTTGGGGTTAGACAAGAGATAGCACTTGATGAGAAAGGTGAGATGGGGAGATTAATGTTAGCGATCTGGCAGATGCAGCAGACTCTAAGCTCAGGAAAAATATTAGAACGAGAGAGCCAAAAAAAGCTAGAACACTCACTCAAACTAGCAGAGCAGTTACACCTTGAAGCCAATAGTGCTAGAGATGAGGCTCAACAGGCAAATAGAGTGAAAAGTGACTTTCTTGCGAATATGAGTCATGAGATTCGCACCCCAATGAATGCAATTATAGGAATGGGTAATCTAGTACTTCAGGGTGATCTAACCTCTAAACAGCGTGACTATGTTACAAAAATAGAGGGTGCTGCCAACTCACTGATGAGAATTATTAATGAGATTTTAGATTTTTCTAAAATTGAGGCTGGCAAGATGGAGATCGAGAAAACCCCATTCTTCTTAGATGAGATGATGGCTGATCTGAAAGATCTCACTGTTAATAAGTGTGAAGAGAAGAACCTCCAACTCTTAATTGAGATATCGCCAGAAGCTCCTAACTCAATTGTAGGAGACCCGCATAAAATTGGGCAGGTACTACTAAATTTAGTCAGCAACTCAATTAAATTTACTCAAACTGGAGCTATAGAGATACGGGTCACCTCTCAGCTAGAGGGGAACTCAACTGACCCTAAGCTCAACTTTTCAGTAAAAGATAGCGGTATTGGAATGAGTAGTGAACAGCAGCAGAGGTTATTTATTCCATTCACTCAGGCTGATGGTTCAACCACTAGAAAATATGGAGGGACAGGTTTAGGTCTGACTATCAGTAAAGAGCTAGTTGAGATGATGGGCGGCAAGATTAAGCTTGAGAGTAAACTTGCAGAGGGGAGTACATTTAGTTTTGCCATCCCTTATACCACTCACACCAACTTGAAAGAGATGAGTGATAAAACTAATGAAGAGTTAAAGGATGGGTTGATGTCTGAAATAAGCGGACACCATATCCTAGTAGTTGACGACAATGAGACTAACCGTATAGTGGCAGTTGAATTTTTGCGAATCGCAGGGATAGAGGTAGATACTGCAAATGATGGTCAAGAGGCTATTGAGGCAATAGAGAGATCAGAAGAGATGGGGGTTCAGTATGATGCTGTACTGATGGATGTGCAGATGCCGATCATGGGAGGCTTTGAAGCGACCATAAAAATTCGAAGTGATAAACGATTTAAAGATCTTCCAATTATTGCAATGACAGCAAATGCTATGGAGCAAGATAGAAGAGATGCTGAAGCTGTCGGGATGAGTGATCATATAAGTAAACCTGTAGATCATACTAAACTATACAAAGTACTGGCAGACAGTATGGGGGTGGTAATAAAGCCATCTGTACAAGGTAAAGATAGCACTCTTCAACCTATCCATATCACTACCCCTCATAACAGCAAGAGTGGTCTTATTGATGAGCAGTTAGGCTTACAACGCTCTGGGGGAATGCTCTCTCTCTATAAAAAAGTTCTACACAGCTTTATAAGAAATCAAGATGGAGCTATTTTAAATCTCACTAAACACCTAAGAGATGGAGAGAGAGAAGACGCAATTCGCATTGCTCATAGTCTAAAAGGAGTTGCTGCCACCATTGGAGCTCAAACCCTAAGTAGGGAGAGTGCAGAGCTAGAGAAGTTGTTACAATTAAGCTTAGATATCAGTCAAGGAGAGAGCAATTTAAAATTAAGAGAGTTGATAGAACTCTGTTCACAACAGTTAGAGCTAGTACTAAGTGAAGCGGTAGCTCTACTCAAAAACTTTAACCGCGAGAAGGATAAAGATAGAGCCTTAGATGAATATTTAAAAATAGATAAGAGTATAGCGAAGTTGACTGTAGAGATAGAGGGCTTTGAGATGAATGCACTTAATAGTGTAGAAAATATCTTTACCACTATCGAAAATATGGGGGAGGAGGCTGATCCGCAACTAAAGAAGAGAGTCAAAGAGACCTATAACGCTCTCAAAAACTATGATTTTGAGAGTGCCTCTTCAATTTTACATAGAGGATAGAGTTAAGATTGCTTAGTGGAGTTAATTGTTAAAAAGTAGGCGTATAAATATAGTGCATAAGTATAGTTATTTCTGTATAGTTAGTCTTATATGGATGCACTATTTGTAGTTTTACAGGAGAGAGGGGATGGCATTAGAATTTAAGGCGGGCTGGAACGAGCGAGAAGTTCCTTGGAACTGCAAACTACAAAATAGGTTAACTATAGGTATTTTAATAATATTTGTTTTAGTCTTTGGGGTTAGCTCATTTTTGATGATAGATTATGAGAAGCAGTTAGTACAGAAACAGCGCGTAGCTATAGCCAACCAGTTAGGAGATGTCCTTAGTAACACCCTTTCGGCAGAGATGATGAAAGGTGATGAGAAGGAGATGTGGGATGATATTGAGGCGTTAACTGATAAGATGCGTGCTGCAAGTGGTGCAGAGCGTATCCAGATCCTCTCTCGTGAAGGGGAGGTTCTAGCAGGTACCGATTTTTCGCTAGAGAGCTATGAGTATAGTAAAGAGGAAGATGCTGAGTGTGCTGCTTGTCACCTCCACGGGGCAAAAGATTTTCCCTCAATCGTAATAAGTACTGAAGGAGAAAAAACCGTCCTCCGTACGATCACTCCAATCAAGAAAGAGCGAAGATGTAATGAGTGTCATGAAGATGAGGAGACAAACTTTCTCGGTATGATATCGATTGACTTTGACTATACTCCGATTGAGAGAGAGAACAACGAAAAAAAGATGCGCTTCTTTCTATTAGTTACAGTTATAGCTGTAGTGATGTTTGCAGCCATCTACTGGATGTTGAGTAAGGAGGTACTACATCCAATTAAAATATTGATGGAAGCATCTCGCCACCTTGCCAGAGGGCACTACGATACCCAACTTGATGTTAGTGGTGAAGATGAGTTATCACGCTTAGGTGAGACCTTTAATCATGTAGCTAATGAGATTAAAAAAGCAAATGATGTTCTAGCTGTGGAGAGTGAGAATAACTACCAGAGCGCAATCACTGATGGGTTGACAGGGTTTAGGAATAAGGTATTTGGACATGAGACTTTAATGGAGCTTATTCTAGAGTCACATAAGTGCGAAGAGCCTCTATCTGTATTGATGGTCGATCTCGACTTTTTTAAGAAAGTTAATGACACCTACGGACATCTAGCTGGAGATATGGTGTTGAGAGAGACAGCAACTAGAATTAAACAGCTTCTCCACTACTCCGATACGCCAGTACGCTATGGTGGAGAGGAGTTCTTGATAATCTTAGCTAACACTGATGAAGCTGGTCTTAATACTGTAGGCGAACGCTTGCGCGCGAAGATTGCTGATAGTAAATTCATTATAGACGATGATGGAGCTGAGATAGAGGTGACAGCCAGTCTTGGTGGTACAGTCTGCTTAACCAATGATGGTAAGTCTGAAGATATGATAGAGCGTGCAGATAATGCACTTTATCAAGCGAAAGGCGGTGGGCGCAATCAGTTGGTTATTCTATAACTAGTTAGTTGCTCTATAAACATTATGTCACCTCCAACTCATAAACCAACTATTCTAGCCGTTGATGATACTCCAGAAAATCTAGATCTTATCAACGGGCTGCTCGAAAAAGAGTATCAAATGTTGGGCGCAAATAGCGGAAAACTTGCGCTAAAGGTTGCGGCTGCACGCAGACCAAACCTCATCCTCTTAGATATTATGATGCCAGAGATGGATGGCTATGAGGTGTGCCGAGAGCTTAAGCAGAATCATCTAACCAGAGATATACCAGTAATATTTTTAACAGCTAAAACTGCAGTGGAAGATGAAGCACAAGGCTTTAAGGTGGGGGCAGTTGACTACATTTCAAAACCGATCAGCCCACCAATTCTCTACTCTAGGATAGCGACCCATCTTAAAATAAGGGAGTATAGCTCATCTCTAGAGCTGATGGTAAAGGATAGAACTGAACAGCTCTCAGAGACACAAGATGCAATTATTTTTGCGATGGCTGCACTGACCGAGCAACGAGATGTTGAGACGGGTAACCATATTAACCGTACCCAAGGTTATGTAAATCTATTAACAGTTAATCTTGCGCTGCAACCTAAATTTAGCTCCTATCTCACTCCAGAGATGGTGGAGATGATCTCCAAAGCTGCCCCTCTCCATGATATTGGTAAAGTTGCAGTGCCTGACCATATTTTACTCAAACCTGGCAAATATACAGATGAGGAGTTTGAAATAATGAAAACTCACTCAGAAGCTGGTAGAGATGTGATTTTAAAAGCGGAGAGTGCACTTAGTAGATCTCAAGAGTTTCTACGCCACTGCCGTGAAATTGCCCACTACCACCATGAGAAATGGGATGGAAGTGGATATCCTGATGGCTTAAGCGGAGAGGATATCCCTCTCTCGGCAAGGATAATGGCACTTGCAGATGTCTATGATGCATTAGTGTGCAAAAGAGTATACAAAGAACGGTTCTCTCAACAGAAGGCTATCGAAATTATTAAAGATGGAAGTGGGGTGCACTTTGATCCAGCCATTGTAGATACATTTCTCGCACTATCAGATCTCTTCTATGCGGTCACAAAAAAATATAGTGAAGAGTATGTTGTTTCAGACACAGAGACCACAGAGTTATAATTTGCAACTATCTTCTGAAAGGTCTATACTCCTCAAATATACTCAAATATAAACATAGAGAGAGATTACAATATTATGGGAAATAGAAGAGAGAGATGTAAAGTATTAGTTATAGATGATGATCCGTTGGTCTTAAAGATGTTTAAAGACATACTCTCACTAAGTGGAGAGGGTGAGTCTAGTTTAAGTAAAATATTGAGCAACTCTGACGATAAGATCAGTCAGTCGCTGAGAAATTTTTCAGTAGATACAGCCACTCAAGGCATAGATGGAATTGAACTCGTAAACAGCGCAATAGAGGAGGGGAAACCATACTCTGTAATCTTTATTGATATGGTGATGCCGCCAGGATTAAGTGGAGCTAAAACTGCAGAGGAGATCCATAAACTTGACCCAAATGCCCAGTTAGTTATTGCAACCTCCTTTATCGATGCGGATATCCAAGGAGTTAGCCGCATCATAAATAAAGGGATACTTTTTCTGCGCAAACCTTTTGATGGAGATGAACTCCTAATGATCGCGATAACTCAATCTGAAAACTGGAACAAACTGCGCAATTATGAAAAACTCATTACAGAGTTAAAAGCAAACTGATATTATGAAGAGAGAGCACTCCTTATTTTACTTTCAACTTCGTGGAAGTCTGCTCTCACTGCTAATAGCCATCGCTACCATCGGAGGAGTTATCTACTACTATGCTGAAAAAGCGTTAGTAGAGACTGTGCAGCAAAACCTTAAGTATCACGCCAATTTTAGAATACAACGAATAAATACTCACCTGCAAGAGCAGAAGGAGTGGATGAGTTGGGCGACCGATACTGGCGGTCTACTTGAAGAGTCAGAACGAGTGCTCGACATCTATCGCAAAACAGGAGGTGACTCTGCAGGCTATGGGATGTACCGAGACCACCTCCGTATGAAGTATAGAAAAATGATCTCTGCCGAGAAGGTTAAAGATCTTCTCCTACTTAATGGAGAGGGTGAGCTCATCTTCTCGCTACGCCCAATTCCGACAGAGATTGGAGAGGATATGAGCAAAGATGGATTTTATGGGGATACCATTCTCTCTGAGTTAATAGGTAAGGTCATAACTACGCAAAAGTTCGCTATCTCCCGTTATGGCAGAGTTGAGCAGATACATGGCTCCGCAGTACTGATGGGGGCTCCGCTCTTCTCCAGCTTTCCTGGACAGGAGGAAGAGGTTGTAGGAATTTTAGTGCGCCCATTCAGTTTAGAGAAGTTACGAGGATTACTGGAGGACTACAGTGGTTTAGGAGGTAGTGGAGATGTCCTGATTGGACAGTGGCGAGCAGGTGAAGATGGTACAGCTCAAGGTGGAGTTAACTTCGTCAACCATTTTAGGCATAGAGCATCGCGCAGCCCTGACCAAGCTTGCATCAAACGCCGTGGGAGTAACCAAGAGGAGTTTGCTATGGCGCAGGCTATGAGCGGCGCTAGTGGCTTTGGTTGGTCTAACGATTTTAGCTGTGAAAAGGTGTACGGGGTCTGGAGTTGGGTTCCAGAGCTGGAGTGGGGAGTGGTGGTTGTTCAGGATAGGGTGGAGATTATGGCTCCAATAAAAAACCTTCAACTCAATATTATTCTCACCTCACTGTTAATGTTACTCTTCCTCTTCTGGATGGTAAGTCGTCAAGCTCGTATCCTATCTAATCCATTAGTAGAGCTTGCCAATGAGGCTGAACAGAGTAGAGTAATTGATGAAAGAGGTTTTGGCAGAGTTAAAGAGGTGAATAAACTTGCAACAACTCTTAAACATACATTCTCGGTACTAGCTGAGCAGCAAGATACCTTGGAGCAGAAGGTTGAAGAGCGCACTCGCGAACTATCTGATACCAATAGTGAGTTAGTAGAACAGAGAAAAGAGTTGGTCACCAAGAGTAAAATGGTTGAGGTTGAACGCGATCGCTCCCAATCTATTTTTGCTGCTGCCCAAGAGGGGATGATAGTGGTCAATCAGCGAGGGAGGATAATGGATATCAATCCGAAAATGTTATCTATCCTCGGCTATAGTAGTGCAGACGAGGTGCTCTGGAGAAGGGTCGGATCACTGGTTATCTCTAGTGATGATGGATTTAAGAGTTCACTTTTAAATCAGATGAATAAAAATCTTCAGCAACTGCATGATAGAGATCATATTAAATTTCATAAGGCTATGGAAGAGGCTCCACTCCCACTGTTAGTGGTAAATCTAGAACCTAACGACCACTCAATCTCTCTCTTTATTGTCAATGAAGAGATGGAGCGTACTCTCGGTTATAGCTCAGGAGAGCTCCATCTTGACTATACCAGCACAAAAATAGCTCTCTCTACTCTACTGACTGGTTGCTGTGTCGAGAGCTTTAGTGAGCAAGTTTGGTCTACTAAGGATGGAGGCTCTCTCTGTCTAAGTGCAGAACTTGAGGGTGAGATAGGTTCTCTATTTGCTACTAAAGCAGAAGGAATAATTGAAGGTACTGTCTGTATTACTCCAATTAAATGTGGTAACGAGCAACACGCCATCATAATTCTTAAAGGTAAAGATAGTATGGATGAGTCACTACTCCGACTCACCCCTTTTGGTAGAATGTTCCTGAGTAATCATAGTGACTCGACTAATGACTCAACAGAAGATTCTATAACTGATAACCTATCAGTTGAACGCAATCTTCGTGCTACAGATGGCGAGGAAATTCCAGTAGAGATTGCTGGGGCTCTATTTAAAAGCACGATAGATGATGATGACTCTTCGATAGAGGGTGGAGTATTGATGGTAAGAGATCTGCGTGAACAGCAGGAGTTAGAGTTAGTAGCACAGGAGGCAGCATATCAGGGTGGGATGGCAGAGATCAGCTCGCATGTACTGCATAACTTTGGTAATGCTCTCACCTCTGTTAAGTTCTATCTAGAGAGCCTCTCTACCCTAGATCAGTTTTTGGCTAAGATGGAACAGCTCCTCTCTGCTGATGAGGCTCAATATAGTAATAAGCAACTCGCCTCCGCTATTGGAGAGGCACATAAAAAATATACCGATAAACCACTCAAAGATATGCGCACTACAATCGACCATATGAGCGAGATATTGGTTGCGCAGAAGGGGATGATAGGGGATGGTGGTGGTTACTGGGTCAGTAACTTCAATTTACAGGAGGCGATGGAGGGGGCTATTACTCTAATAAAAGATCGTATAGACTCCTCCAAAGTGAAGTTTAATTTTGATATTGAGCCTACAATTAAAAATGTTGAACTCCCTCGTAATCCTCTGCAGCAGATGGTGGTCAACTTAATTAAGAACGCAGTTGAGGCTCTTGATCAGCTCTACCAAGATGGGGGGATTAAGATGGGAGATGCTACACTCACCTTCTCAATTAGTAGAGTTGAATCTGACAATGACAACGATAAAATAGTAATGCTCTTTAAAGATAATGGAGTTGGTTTTGAGGGTGATCTTAGTACTAAACTGTTCTCTCCTAACTACACTACTAAGAAGAGTGGTACTGGACAGGGGCTCCACTCAGTAGCTAACTTTGTCAATGCTATAGGTGGTGATATCTCTTGTCGTAGTGATGGGCCTGGTAAAGGAGCAACTTTTATGGCTACAATACCAATGCAGGTGGAGCAGCTAGATGAACAAAAGCAGAGAGTAAAAGGTTAATTAAGGGGTTAATTAGTGAGTGAAGTTAAACAAAATTTTAGAGTTTTAGCTGTTGATGATGATGAAGATATCTTAAATACCTACTACCAATATTTAGAGTGCATAGAGGATGATAGTGACTCTATACTGGAGATAGAGAAGTTAATCTCTGAAAATAGTGTTCTGTTACAAGAAGAGAGTCAAGATAAAAATAAGCGTGACTGCTTTAAGCTGAGCGCAGTCACGAGTGGCGAGCTGGCTATAGAGAAGGTTAAGCAAGCTATCGCTATAGATGAAAGTTTCTTTGTGGCCCTGATAGATATGCGGATGCCACCAGGAATAGATGGGGCAGAGACCGCACAGAGGCTTCGCCAGATTGATCCTAATATATATATTATTATCGTAACTGCATACTCTGATATAGATCCCGCTTATCTCAACTCGCGCCTCCAACACAGTTTTCTCTATATGCGCAAACCATTTAATGTTGAGGAGTTAGTCCAAGCGTGTCGCACCTTTCAGCAGGCGTGGCATAAAGATCGCATTATAGATAAATCACTTGAAATTGAACGAAAGCTAAACAGACAAGAGCAGCAGAGCGCAAAACTTGCAGGGGCGCAGGAGATATCTAACTCTATTTTGCACAATATGGGTAATTCTCTATCCTCAATTGACCACATTAGCAATAAAATAGAAGAGAGCGTTAATGGAATGGATCGCCTACCTAAGGTCTTCTCTCACTTTATTGCAGAGCTTTCAGCTATAGAGGATGATAAAGAAAAGTTTGTGAGGATGGAAGCGCAGTATGGGGAACTCAGCCGTTGGGTTGAACAAGAGGTTGGAAATAATCTTAAGCAGCAGTGTACTAACCTGAACGGTGTGGTGCACCATGTAATTGAAGTTTTACACACTCATCGTCGCAACAGTGGGAGTGGTGAGATATGTGACGAATTACAGCTTCAAGAGATAGTTGATGACACCCTACTAGTGTTGGAGATATACACTAATAACAGAAGAATTGAACTTGCTGTTGAGATAGATGGGGTAGACTCTCCCCTACAGTGGCCTCGTAACTCTATGGTCCAACTTATAGTTAATCTGCTTAAAAATAGCTTTGAATCTATAGAGGAGGAGATGGCACGGAGAATAGAGAGTGGAGCAGAGTATCAACCATCTATATCTATAGCTGCTTTCTACATTAATGCAGAAAAGAGTGGTAAGATGGTATCCATTGTAATTAAAGATAATGGTGCGGGAGTCTCTGCAGAGATGGTAGATAAACTGTTTAGTTATGGTGAGACTTCGAAACAGAAGGGAAGTGGTATAGGTCTGCACTGGAGTAGAAAGCAGTTGCAGAGTTACGGTGGAAATGTAGAGTTAGAGAGTGCTGGAGATGGTAAGGGTGCAACAGTAACCTTGATTATACCAACAGTTATAAATATTAAAGTCGAATAGTAAAATATTTAAACAGTAATAGAATAATATAATAACAGAATAATATGGTAACAGTAGAAGGAGAGATATAGTGTGGACAGCGTAAATAGAAAAGTTTTAGTTGCAGATGATGATAAGAGAATCTTAGATATCTATAAAGGTATCTTTATGGTAGATGATTCTGATCAAGACGGTAGCTCTGATAATTCCCCAGACCTGCTTTCTGTTGACTCAATTCTGAACATGGATAGTGAGATGGTATGGGATGTTACCATGGTGGAACAGGGAGACCTTGCAGTTGCTGCGATAGCAGAGGCAAAAGAGGCTGGAGAGAGCTATGCCTGTGCTCTCTTGGATGTCAGAATGCCTCCAGGCATTGATGGAATTGAGACTGCAAGAAAAATTAGGGAGATAGACCCCAATATATTTATAGCTATGGTGACAGCATATACTGATCGACTCCCTGAAGAGGTTGCAAAGCAGTTAGGTGGGAACTTTACTATGGTACGCAAACCATTTTATGGTAAAGATCTACTTAACCTAGTAGATAACTACTCTAAAGTATGGAGTCAACAGCATAGTTATGTCAATATGTTTCTGTAGCTGACGCTGACTACCACTTAATTATTGCCAATTAATATCAAATATGAACAAAAGCAGTAATACTATTGAGCAGAATAGAGAGCTTGAACAGAGGTGTACACTGTTACGCTCTGAGCTCGAACAGTTGGGTAGAGAGAACGCTATCCTAAAGCATAAACTCGCAGATATTGAGTCGAGTACGCTTGAGTCAATGGTGAAGAGTTGTGAGATCGAGATTGATAAAAAGTACACGCAACAAACTGATGATTTAACTAACCTCCCTACTGGATGTATCCTTAGTGACCGTATAAACCAATCTATGATGCAGGTTCGTTCTAATGTTAAGCGAGGGCGGAGCTGGGATTGGTGCGCACTAATAATTTTTGACCTCACTAACTTAGAAGAGGTGCGAAGTGCTATTGGGCAGAAACTTCTTGATCAGTTGATCTTCTCATTCTCTGGACGAGCTGTGCATAGTTGTTCAGACATAGATACAGTTGCCAGACTTTCTGAAGGTCAGTTTGCCATATTTAAAGAGAAGATTAGTGATCGCGGAGAGTTGATTAACTTCTGTTCTGACCTAATGGAGAGCCTTCAACTCCCAATACAGGCGGGGCGCTTCGATATAAGTTTTTCACTTCGTGCAGGTGTTGCACTTTTCCCTGAAGACGCTGAGAGTACTGAACAGCTCTATGAGAAGGCTGAAATAGCAATGAGGCAGGCTCCTCCAGGAATGGCTGACAGCTTTATCTTTTATGGGGATGACCTTAATAGTGATGCCGCAAAGCAAATTGAACTCTCCAAAGATCTGAGTAATGCGGTTAGTAACAATGAATTTATGTTGTTATACCAACCTAAGATTAATCTGGAGAGTGCTGAAATAGCTGGAATGGAAGCGCTTATTCGCTGGAACCACCCAGAGCGAGGCGTTCTTGCCCCATTCTTCTTTATTGATATGCTAGAGCAGAATCCAATATTGATGCGCAGGGTTGGGCTCTGGACAATTTTGACTGCAGTACAGCAGATTCGCAAATGGTTGGATAGTGGAGTAGAGAGAGATTTTATCTGTTCAGTAAATCTAACAGTTGATCAACTCCGAGATCCGCTACTACCTGAACAGATTAAGATGATTTTAACCAAAGTAGGGGTTGATCCCAAATATTTGGAGATGGAGCTTGTGGAGTCGCAGCAGATAGATAATATAGAAAATGATATTTTATCTATCCAGAAACTCAAAGAGATAGGTATCCGGATATCTATTGATGACTTTGGAACTGGATACTCATCTCTCTCCTATCTACTGAATGTTAATGCCGATACCCTAAAAATTGATAAATGTTTTATCGACTCTTTAGATACAAACAATCTAGCTATTCAAAGTTCAAAGAGAGATGATGCGAGCTTCTTAATTGAGACTATCCTCTCTATTGGTAAGAAGATGAAGATGACGGTTGTCGCAGAGGGGGTGGAGGTTGTGGAGCAGATGGAGTGGCTTAAAGAGCGCGACTGCGATGAGATTCAAGGTTACTACTTTAGTCGCCCAGTAGCTCCTGAAGATCTTGCTGAGAAATGGTTCTAACTGCTGCGGTAACTGGAGTTGCCGCTGCAGTTATCGCAACCTCAGCCAATGGAGTTGAGTTAAATAGAGGCGTTGAGTTAAATGTGGCAGTAGCCAGTAATTTTAGGCAGGCTGCTCTACCAATAAAAGAGCGTTTTGAAGAGCTCAGTGGAGATAGGGTGAAACTAATCTTCGGCTCAACGGGTAGACACTACGCCCAGATTATTCACGGTGCTCCCTATGATGTTTTTCTCGCCGCAGATTCTAAACGCCCTCAGCTGTTAGAGGAGGATGGAGTTGCGCAAGCTGGAAGTAGGGTCACTTATGCGCTTGGTAAAACTTTACTCTGGAGTAGAGATGAGAAAAAAATATCAGTAGTAGACTCTAACCTACCAACACTATCAGCTGTAAAGTATGTCGCAATGGCAAATCCTAAACTTGCCCCTTATGGAGTGGCAGCTAAAGAGATTTTTGCGAAGATGGCAGATGGGGGAGCGAAGATAGAGCAGGGGGTGAAAATAGTGTATGGAGAGAATGTCGGGCAGGCATTTCAATTTGTAAATAGGGGGAGTGCTGATATAGGATTTATCTCACTCTCTCAACTATCTCCAGGGTGTATTTTAGCTATAGACTCATCATCCTCTCCATACTACTCATCTAAGCTCTGCGGCTCAGCCTGGACTCCACCACCACAACTATATAGACCAATCACTCAGCAAGCGGTAGTGTTGAGAGGAGATAATAGGCAGAGTAATATCGCAGCGGCTAAGTTTGTCTCATTCTTAACTAGCGCAGAAGTGCAGCAAATTATAGTAAAACACGGTTATGGAGTAGAGCACAATTATAGAGTGGAGATGGTTGGAGATGAATAGTTTTGAGTAGTTCAGATCTAAGCGCACTAATCGTAACCGTTGAGCTGGCAGCACTAACAACCATTATTTTGCTCATTATTGGAACCCCACTAGCGTGGTGGTTATCCCAGACTAAGTGGCGTTTTCGAGGAGTTGTTGATGCAATTATAGCACTTCCTATTGTACTTCCTCCAACCGTACTAGGATTCTATATGTTGGTCGCTATGGGTCGAGGTGGGGTCTTAGAAGGTTTTGCATTTACCTTTAGTGGGCTTGTGATTGGCTCGGTTATCTACTCTCTCCCTTTTGTAGTGCAGCCTCTGCAGAACTCTTTTGCTGCAATTGGTTCACGCCCACTAGAGGTTGCAGCAACTCTGCGAGCATCACCTCTCGACCGTTTTTTTACCACAGTGATCCCACTCGCCAAACGGGGGTTTATGAGCGCAATAGCGTTGGGGTTCGCTCATACTGTTGGCGAGTTTGGAGTGGTGTTGATGATTGGTGGTAATATCCCAGGAGAGACGCAAGTTCTCTCCATAGCAATATATGAGCATGTAGAGGCACTCGAGTATGCGCAGGCGCACACCCTATCTGCAGGGCTGCTTATGCTCTCATTTATTATGCTCCTCCTTCTCTACAGTTCACCTCTGCGAAAAGTTTAGGTTGAGGAGTATTTACAGTGTCATCCATAATAGCAAAAATAAAAATAGAGCGAGCTGAATTTTCTCTTGATGTTGAGTTCACAACTCCAACTCAAGGAGTGACCGCAATTTTTGGTCCATCAGGATCTGGCAAAACAACTCTCCTTCGTGCTATCGCTGGACTTGAACGAGTAGAGAGTGGTTATCTTAAAGTTGGGGATCAGGTGTGGGAGGATGGGAAACGCTCTATCCCAACTCATAAAAGGGAGCTTGGTTATGTTTTTCAGGAACCAAGTCTACTATCACACTTAACTGTAGAGCAGAACCTACACTACGGATTCAGACGGGCTAGGGTGGCACAGAAGCAACAGCTCCAGCAGGCTATAGATATTTTAGATATCAAACCACTCTTAACTAGAAAATCTGCTCAACTATCTGGAGGTGAACGGCAGCGAGTAGCTATCGCAAGAGCTATTGCTACTAATCCAAAGATTTTACTGCTAGATGAGCCGTTGGCTGCTCTCGATAGAGAACGCAAAAGAGAGATCCTCTCCTATCTCGAGACTTTGCACGCTAGACTAAATATTCCGCTACTCTTTGTGAGCCACGCTGTTGATGAGGTCTCCCAACTAGCTGACTATATTCTGCTGCTAAAGCAGGGTAGAGTTGATGGCTATGGGAAGGTTGAGCAGATGTTAACCTCACTCGACTCCTCCCTAGCACACGGTGACAGTGCTGCCGCTTTAATTAAAGCGGAAGTTAAGAAATTTGACTCTGAATTCAAGTTAAATATAATTGAATTTTCAGGAGGTCAATTTACAGTTGCGGCTCTATCTACAGCTACCCAAGCTCTTGCAGTCGGAAGTGTGGTGCGTCTAAAGGTAGCTGCTCGCGATGTGAGTCTTACTAAAGAGCATCAGAGTGATACGAGTATCTTAAATATATTTCCAGTTATGGTTGAGGATATACGGGCAGATGGGGATGGTGGAGAGAGTTCTGCTCAGGTAATGGTGCAACTTAGAGCAGGAAGAGATAGGCTACTCTCTCGTATTACAAGAAAATCTGCCACGCTCCTAAATATAGGAGTTGGAAGCAGGCTCTATGCACAAGTTAAAACAGTAGCTTTGGTTGAGTAGTAAACTCCTACCTCAATATCTAATCCTGATCTTTTGGGGCAGCTTTAGGTCGTCGTGAACGGCTACGCTTTTTCTTAGGCTGTTGGTCAGCAGCAGAGCTATTTTGCGGATTACTATTCTGTGAAGCCTCTGGCGGCTTGCTGTTCTGCTGAGTATCTTGTTGCTTATTGCTCGGCTTGCTGCTCTGCTGAGTATCTTGTTGCTTATTGCTCGGCTTGCTGCTCTGCTGAGTATCTTGTTGCTTATTGCTCGGCTTGCTGTTTTGCTGAGTATCTTGCTTCTTATTGCTCGGCTTGCTGTTCTGCTGAGTATCTTGCTTCTTATTGCTCGGCTTATTACTCTGTTTGCGGCGCTGCTCGTTACTCTGCCCCTTGTTTTCTCCTCTATTCTGATTGCTGTTACGAGGCTTGTTACTATTACTACTATTACTACTATTATCGCTGCCTTTACCGTTGCTGTTGTTACTATTGTTACTATTGTTACGGTTACGATTATTCTTCCCACGGCTAGATGGGTGACGACCGCCGTGGCCACTGCTGCGATTGCCGCGTTGACGATTCCGTCCACCTCGTCCTCGCTGATTAGAGTTCGAGTTTCTGCCTCTGTTAGAGTTGTCACTCTTCTTACTCTCTTCTTCGCTCTTCTCCTCTTTTTTTCCTCCACCAAATAGAGATCCAAATAGTCTCTTAATAAAAGATGGTGACTCTTCAGCTGTAGCTACTGGGGCTGGGGCTGGAGTTGTATCTGCTTTAGGAATTAAAGCCTTAGGTTTTATCTGCCCAACCGCTGCCGTATCTCTTTCGATAGGTGTGGTCTTCTCTACAATAGTCTCAACCTCACTCTTCTGGATATCTATCTTCTGATAGCTGTTGAGTTGGTTTTGCTCCTCTTGCTGCTCACTCTCTTTTGGATTTATCTTCGCTCGCTCTAAACTGTAGTGAGGGGTCTCCATAGTGTGATTTGGAATTAGAGTAACGGCAATCTTACTGCGACTCTCTATCTCTAATACTGCGGTGCGCTTCTCATTTAGGAGGTAGGTTGCAACTGGAACTGGCAGTTGAGCGATAATGTGCCCTGTACCCTCTTTAAGAGCCTCTTCCTGAATTAGGCGCAGCACTGAGAGAGCTATAGATTGGGTTCCGCGAATGGATCCCTGTCCACTACAACGAGGGCAGACATTATGTGCTGACTCTCCAAGGGATGGACGGAGGCGTTGTCGAGACATCTCCATTAAACCAAAACGAGATATGCGCCCAACCTGGGTTCGAGCTCGATCTTGACGCAGAGCGTCACGGAGTTGTTTCTCCACTGCATTTTGGTTCTTATTGGCGTGCATATCGATAAAGTCGATAACGACCAATCCACCACTATCTCGGAGTCTTAGTTGACGAGCAATCTCATCAGCAGCTTCTAGATTTGCGTTGAGCGCAGTCTCTTCGATGCTGCCCCCTTTAGTCGCTCGTGCAGAGTTTATGTCAATAGATATCAGAGCTTCGGTTGGGTCGATTACAATCGATCCACCAGAGGGTAGACGCACTTCGCGCTGGAATGCTGATTCAAGCTGGCTCTCAATCTGAAAACGGGTAAAGATCGGGGTAGCCTCTTTGTAATGTTTCAACTTCTTCAAGTTGTGAGGCATAACCTGTGACATAAATTCATGGGCAAGTTGGAAGGTGGTCTCATCATCAATTAAGATCTCACCGATGTCATCGCGTAGATAGTCGCGAATCACTCGTACTACAATATCACTCTCTCGATAGATTAGAAATGGAGCTGGTTTTTCCGCCGCTTTCTCAATACTATCCCAGACCTGTTTCTGGTAATCAAGATCCCACTGTAGCTCTTCGGTAGTTTTACCAATTCCAGCGGTACGCACAATGGTGCCAGCACCTTTTGGTATCTCTAAATCACGCATTGCTGTACGCAACTCTTGGCGCTCTTCTCCTTCAATCCTGCGAGATATTCCACCAGCTCTAGGGTTGTTCGGCATGTAGACAAGATAGCGTCCAGCCATACTGACGAAAGTAGTTAGTGCCGCACCTTTGTTGCCGCGCTCCTCTTTCTCAACTTGGACAATAACCTCTTGCCCCTCTTTAACTGAGTCAGCAATATTTGGACGACCACCGCCATCAAATGCACCATCCTTGAAATAGTTGCGGGAGATCTCTTTAAAGGGGAGGAAACCGTGGCGTTCACATCCGTAACTGACAAAGGCAGCTTCTAAACTCGGCTCTACTCTGGTGATTTTTCCTTTATAGAGGTTTCCTTTCTTCTTCTCGTAAGCGGCGCTCTCAATATCTAAATCATAGAGGTACTGCCCATCAACTAGTGCAACTCGCAACTCTTCTTGTTGAGTTGCGTTCATTAAAATTCTTTTCATCTTTACTCTCTCTTTCTGTGCCAGAGAGAAGAGGTCTTACAGCTTAATTGTATCTACTCTATACTATATATTTTTCTATATATATCATCTATACATTTCACATATATTTTAAATACATTATATGTTGTTTAATTGTATGTTATTTAACAGCTTTATCGTCAATCATATGGTTGCTCATTAACTGTCTATTAATCTCTTCTCTATCTGGGCTGTTTAAATTACCCATTTACACTATTGATCACTTCTATATTGTATCAATAGTGCCTAAATATATTCTGTGTCACTTCTCAATTCTGTATAACTACTCAAGCCCGTATAGCTACTTAAGTCTGTATAGCTGCCCAAGTCTCTATCATTGCTATATTTTTAATTATTATAAAAATCCTCTATTTATGAGTGGTGAACTGTTGCACTATACCATTTAAGTTGTAGTAATGCAATTCATTTAATAATTAATGTAATAATTACCTAAAAAAATTTATTTATATTAAAATATAGCAGATGAAAGAGATAGAAAAAATAGCATATCAAAATGTAGAGATCGTAGAGATAGATTCTGAGCATACTGAACAGAGGGTGGATAACTTTCTTATAAGTAGACTTAAGGGGGTTCCCAAAAGTAGAGTCTATAGAATTATTCGCAAGGGTGAAGTTAGAGTAAATAAGAAGAGAGTTAAACAGACCTATCGCTTATGTGAAGGTGATCTATTGAGAATTCCACCAATCAGATTGTCTGCCCCCAACCAACCGCCAAAAAGATCATCTGTAGAGTGGCTGGAGGATGCAATTATATATGAGGATGATTTGGTGCTGGCTATAGATAAGCCATCAGGGATTGCAGTCCATGGTGGTAGTGGAATTCAGTATGGTGTAATTGAGGGGTTAAGAGCGTTGCGCAGTGAGGCAGTCAACTATGAGTTAGTACATCGCCTTGATCGTGCCACCTCTGGGGTGTTATTAGTCGCTAAAAAGAGACGAGCGCTGCGATTCTTGCATGAGGCGATTCGAGAGCATAGGTTCGAAAAGAGTTATCTAGCACTAATCTCTGGCAAGCTGCGCCGTTCACAAACAGTGCTCGCACCTCTGCATAAGTTTACTCTGAGCTCTGGAGAGAGGGTAGTTAAGGTGGATAGTGCAGGAAAAAATGCAGAGACGATCTTCACCCCTAAACAAAATTTTGCAACAACATCTTTAGTAGATATTAAAATCGTAACTGGACGAACCCATCAGATTAGAGTGCATGGGGCACATATAGGTCACCCTGTAGCAGGAGATGATCGATATGGAGAGCGAGAATTTAATCGAGAGATGGTGAAGTTCGGATTAAAGAGACTGTTTCTGCATGCGGCAGAGTTGAGTTTTCCTCATCCGGGCAGTAACGATATTGCAGAGGGGGAGATGGTTACTGTTGGCGCACTACTGCCCAAGCAGCTCCTAAATGTATTAGATTGCCTCTAAAATTCCTCATCTCTGCGTTACAAAATTATCATATACAGGGGTATACTCAAATTTTGCGCCTTGACCTGATGAATTTTAGAGGCAATCTGAATAGTTAATAAAATTCCTCATCTCTGCGTTACAAAATTATCATACAGGGGGTACTCAAATTTTGTGCCTTGACCTGATGAATTTTAGAAGCAATCTAAATAGTTACTAGAATTCTACTCCCTGCCTCTCTAACATTCTAACCAATCTAATTAGAGGAAGCCCCATTAGGGAGGTGGGGTCATCGCCAGTCAGGCTCTCAAATAGGGTTATGCCTAATCCCTCTGATTTGAAGCTGCCAGCACAGTTGTATGGCTCCTCAGTATGGAGGTAACGCTCGATCTGGGCGTCACTTAAGTTACGAAAGTTTACAGTGAAAGATACTACGGAACTCTCCATATCACCACTCTCGGTATTAAGGAGGGTTAAGCCGCTTAAAAATTCAACGGCCCTCCCTGATGCTGCAGATAGTTGCGCAAAAGCGTTCTCAAAATTACCAGGTTTACTAAGTACCGACTCTCCATTAACAGCTACTTGGTCTGAACCTATAATAAGGTGGTGGTTAAATCTCTTGCCAACTTCTAGTGCTTTCTCTTGAGAGAGGCGTTTAACTAACTCCTCTGCTGATTCGTCATTAAGTGGATCCTCATTTATCTCTGGAGAGTAACTTTCGAAGGGGAGGCGTAAGCGAGTAAGGAGCTCTTTACGAATTGACGAGCTGGAACCTAGAATAAGTGGAAGCATAGTTCTTGAATTGTTAATTGTTAATTGTTGATTGTTAATTGTAGTATTATAGACTACCTTAATTGAAGATCAGCTGCTATTTTATAAATAATTATGAGTAATCCAACAGAAAAGCATAACAAAGAATCGATAACCCTCCCAACCTCAATTGATCCATTCGCGTGGGCTATAGCAGGACGAAGCGTAAAGAAGACTATTGCTGTAAAAGAGCTGGGGCGTTTATGTTCTATGCTAGCTACTGACTACGGAGAGGTCTCTGTTGATATAGAGTTTCAAGTTGATAAAAGTGGAATCAGCTCTATCACTGGCTCAACCTCAGCTAGTTTAGAGTTAACCTGTCAGAGATGTCTAGAACCGATGAGGAGTAGCGTCGCATCTACAGTTAAGATGGCACTGCTAAAAGATGAGAAGGATGAGGGGGGGATTCCCGAACAATTTGAATCTATAATAGTTGAAGATGAGAAATTATCTATTGCAGACTTTATAGAAGATGAGTTAATTTTAGCTCTCCCTGTAGCAGAGAGTCACCCCGCAGATCAGTGTGAAGCTACTCAATATATGAGTGATCCAAGTATGAGTAATCCAAACTCGGTAGAGGATAAAGTTAAAGAGAGGGAGAATCCATTTAAGGTCTTAGAGGGGTTGAAAACTGGAGCTGAAAACTAAAATTTAAAACTGATACTCGGTTTAAAACTCTGCTATAATTCGCACCGCTTAAAAGTGTATAATATTATATTACTTTATGCTTAAGTAAAACAGACAAACTAACATAAAACATAATTTGTTTTAAACATTTAAATATTTAACTTGGAGAATATATCCAATGGCTGTACAGAAAAGTAAAAAGAGTCGTTCAAGACGCGGTATGCGTAGATCACATGATGCGCTAACTGCTCCACATCTCTCAGTAGATTCAGAGAGCGGTGAGACTCATCTTCGTCACCATGTTACTGCTGACGGTTACTACCGTGGACGCAAAGTAGTTCAAGACGGGACTGAAGATTAACTCGATACTGAGTAGAGAGAAGTAGATGGCAACATTCATTGCCATAGATGCGATGGGGGGTGACTACGGACTTGAAGTCACCATCCCTGCATCTCTTCAAGCTCTAAAAGATAACAGCTCTCTCCATCTTATCCTAGTAGGGGATCAAGATGAGATATCTCTGCGCATCCAGCGGGAGGGAGGGGAGTATTCAAAAAGAGTTACCATTCAACATGCCTCCCAACAGGTGGGGATGGATGAGCTGCCATCAAGCGCTCTGCGTAAGAAAAAAGATTCGTCAATGCGAGTTGCAATTAATCAAGTTAAAGATGGGGCTGCTGGAGCTTGTGTTAGTGCTGGCAACACAGGCGCACTTATGGCAACCTCACGCTTTGTACTTAAAATGTTGCCCGGAATTGATCGCCCCGCAATCAGCGCGGAGCTTCCAACAAAGCTAGGCACCTGTTATATGTTAGATCTAGGTGCAAATATTGAAGCGACTCCAGAGAGCTTGCTTCAGTTTGCTGTAATGGGAGCAGAGCTAGTAAGTGCGGTCAGTGGTGGTGCAAAGAGTAATCCATCTATCGGGCTGTTGAATATTGGTGAAGAGGAGATTAAGGGTAACGAGATGGTTAAGAGGGCGGCTGCGCTGCTCTCTGCTAGCGATCTCAACTACTACGGTTTTGTCGAAGGTGACGATATATTTAAAGGCACAGTGGATGTGGTAGTCTGTGACGGTTTTGTGGGTAATATCGCACTAAAGGCGAGCGAAGGGATTGCTCATATGGTCAGCCACTTTATTAAATATGAGTTCAAGCGCAATTTATTAACTAAAATGGTAGCTCTGATTGCTATGCCAATTCTAAATAGATTTAAGCAGCGCATTGATCCTAGTAACTATAATGGAGCCAGTCTGCTTGGGCTGCGTGGTATTGTAGTTAAGAGTCATGGTGGTACAGATGTTAAAGGGTTCTGTAATGCAATTAAGGTGGCAGCTGCTGAGGTAGAGCACGCAATCCCTGCAAAAATTGAGGCACATCTTCATAACACATTTATAGATTCATAAGTGGCTACAGAAGCAATCTGAACAGTTACCTAAATAGTTACATTAATAGACAGAGACTTTGGAATTAAATATGAACTCAAAAATAGTTGGTACTGGAGGTTATCTTCCAGAGAAGATTCGTAGCAATGCAGATCTTGAGAAGATTATGGATACTTCTGATGAGTGGATCATGGCTCGTACTGGAATTAAGACCCGTCATATTGCTGCTGAGGGGGAGACAACTTGTGATTTAGCGGAGAGAGCTGCACGAGACGCTATCGATGCGGCTGGAATCTACCCTAATGAGATAGACTTAATTATTGTTGCAACCACTACCCCAGACAAAATATTCCCTAGTACCGCCTGTCTGCTCCAGCAACGCTTAGATATTCATGGTTCTCCCGCATTTGATGTGCAGGCGGTCTGTACAGGTTTTATATATGCACTTTCTATTGCGGATAACTTCATTAAAGCTGGCTCTGCAAAAACGGTTCTGGTCGTTGGAGCTGAAACTCTCTCTAGAATAGTTGATCCCACCGATCGCGGTACTGCGATTCTATTTGGGGATGGTGCTGGCGCGGTAGTGCTTAAAGCAAGTACTGAGCCTGGGATACTATCTACCCATATTCATGCTGATGGTCAGTATGAAGAGCTCCTCCATGTACCTTCTACCCATATTGAGATGAGAGGTAATGAGGTCTTTAAGATGGCAGTTAATACTCTCGGAAGAATTGTAGATGAAACCCTGCTTGCAAACAATATGGCGAAAGAGGATATAGATTGGTTAGTTCCACACCAAGCTAATGTGCGGATCATCTCTGCTACAGCTAAGAAATTAAAGATGTCGATGGATAGCGTGATTTTAACTGTACAGGATCATGGCAACACTTCCGCTGCATCAGTTCCACTCGCTCTAAATGAGGGGGTGCGCAGTGGTAAGATACAGCAGGGACAGACTGTGTTGATGGAGGCTTTTGGGGGCGGGTTTACTTGGGGATCAGCTCTGGTGGTGTATTAATATAAATTAATTGAGGTAATGTTAAACAGATGAAACAGGCACATATTTTTCCAGGTCAAGGTTCACAAGCCGTTGGTATGCTCTCAGAGCTGGCAACTGCTCACCCGATTGTCGTAGAGACTTTTCAGCAGGCATCAGATGCACTTAATATGAATCTTTGGCAGTTAGTGCAAGATGGACCTAAAGAGCTCCTCAATCAAACCACTAATACTCAGCCTGCAATGTTAGCCGCAGGAGTAGCAGTTTGGAGGGTTTGGAATCAGCAGGGAGGTGTTACTCCTACGCTGCTCGCAGGGCACAGTCTTGGCGAGTATTCGGCACTAGTAGCGGCAGAGGCAATTGAGTTTACAGATGGAGTTAAGTTGGTGGCAGAGCGAGGTCGTCTGATGCAGGAGGCGGTTCCAGATGGTGAGGGAGCAATGGCTGCAATTTTAGGTTTAGATGATGATGCAGTAATTGAACTCTGCAGAGATGGATCTACTGCTGGTGAAATTGCTGAAGCGGTAAATTTCAACTCTCCAGGTCAAGTAGTGATCGCTGGAAGTAGTGTTGGAGTTGAGCAGGCTATGGGGTTAGCAAAAGAGCGCGGAGCTAAACGAGCACTACCGTTACCAGTTAGTGTTCCATCCCACTCATCTTTGATGCGAGGAGCTGCAGAGAAGTTTGCGGCTACGCTAGAAGAGATTGAGATCGCTATGCCGACTATTCCTGTCATTAATAATGTGGATGTCTCCATAGAGAGTGATCCGGCCGCAATTCGCGCAGCTCTGGCTCGCCAACTCTATAACCCTGTGCGTTGGGTAGAGACCATCCGTAAGATGCAAGCTGACGGGGTTGAGAGTGTGGTAGAGTGTGGGCCAGGCAAAGTGCTTGCTGGACTTAATCGCAGGATTGAGAAGAGTATGGTGGCACTTCCTCTATTTGATATTGCAAGTTTAGAGAAAGCAATAACAGCTAATAGATAAGATAAAGGAGTATAGATAATGAGTAACAGTAATAAAGAGATAACTCTAGTCACTGGTGCAAGTCGTGGCATTGGGAAGGCGATCGCTCTGAAACTTGGAGAGATGGGCAATACCATTATTGGTACAGCTACCTCAGACAGCGGCGCAAGTGCCATCACCGCATATTTAAAAGAGGCGGGGGTGAGTGGTGAGGGAGTTAAACTTAATGTGACCGAACCTGCTGCAATTATCGAGCTAGTTAAAGATGTGGCCGATCGTCACGGTGCAATCACTACGCTTATAAATAATGCTGGTATTACTCGCGACAATCTATTGATGAGAATGAAGGAGGAGGAGTGGGGGGATATTATGGATACTAATCTCACCTCAATCTTTAGAGTATCTAAAGCGTGTCTTCGTGGAATGATGAAGGCTCGCCACGGACGCATAATAAGTATCACCTCTGTAGTTGGGGCGATGGGTAATGCAGGTCAGAGCAACTACGCTGCGGCTAAAGCTGGGGTTATGGGGTTTAGTCGTTCTCTAGCAAGGGAAGTTGCCTCACGCGGAATTACTGTGAATACAGTGGCGCCAGGTTTTGTAGAGACAGATATGACTAGCTCACTCCCAGATGAGCAAAAAAATGCACTAAAAGTTCAAATTCCACTTGGTGCACTAGGACAACCAGAAGATATTGCTAACGCAGTAGCATTCCTCGCCTCGCAAGATGCCTCTTATATAACTGGGCAGACTATCCATGTAAATGGTGGAATGTATATGTGAGCTGGGTGACTATGAAGATGAGAGATAAAAAAATAGTTGTTGCAAAAACTACTGGCGTGTTAAAATAGGCGCTGTTTTTCCATTTAGGAGAGGTGTTAATGAAAAGCAGGCAGTTCCTAAATTTTATTTAATCTAAAAAGAAGAGGGTAAAGATGAGCGATATTCAAGTGCAGGTAAGTAAAATAGTTGCAGAGCAGTTGGGAGTAGAGGAGAGTGAGGTTACTAATGAGTCATCATTTGTCGATGATCTTGGCGCAGATTCGTTAGATACGGTTGAGCTGGTGATGGCACTAGAGGAGGAGTTTGGTTGTGAAATACCTGATGAAGATGCTGAGAGCATAACAACTGTGCAACTCGCTATTGACTATGTCAATAAAGTAAAAGGTTAAAAGTTAAGATAGACACCCTAAAAGAGCCGCACTCTGCTTAATATTTAATTAAACAGAGTGCGGTTTTTTATGCTTAAAATCATACAATTTGGAGTTAGAGTTATATGAAAGGCGAAAGACGCGTAGTGATTACTGGGATGGGAATGGTCTCTCCTGTCGGCAACAGTGTAGACGAAAGCTGGAAAAATATTATGGCAGGAGTGAGTGGGGCTGGTCCAGTCCCTCACTTTGATGCGGCTGAGTTTCCAGTAACCTTCTCCTGTTCGGTTAAAGATAGTTTTGATCCGCTGGAGTATCTAACCAAAAAAGATCTGCGCAAAATGGATAGCTTTATCCTCTACGGTATGGCGGCTGGCGTACAAGCATTTAAGGATTCTGGTTTAGAAATATCTGAAGAGAACGCCCCCCGTATTGGAGTCTCTATAGGTTCTGGTATTGGTGGTCTTCCAGGAATTGAGCGGGGACGAGACTCTCTGGTTAATGGTGGTCCTCGCAAGGTCTCTCCATTTTTTGTTCCCTCCAATATTATTAATATGGTCTCTGGTAACCTCTCTATTATGTTGGGTGCGAAAGGACCCAACACCGCAATTGTGACTGCCTGTAGTTCTGCTACTCACAGCATAGGTGATGCGGCGCGGATGATCGTCTATGGAGATGCCGATGTAATGATCACTGGTGGTGCTGAGAATGCAACCTCACCAGTAGGGCTAAGTGGATTCGCCTCTGCTAAAGCACTCTCTACTCGCAATGATGACCCAGCAACGGCAAGTCGTCCTTGGGATCTGGATCGTGATGGCTTCGTTCTTGGTGATGGAGCTGGCGTGGTGGTGCTAGAAGAGTATGAGCATGCTAAAGCCAGGGGTGCAGAGATCTACGCCGAAGTTATCGGCTTTGGAATGAGTGGAGATGCTTTCCATATGACTTCACCTTCACCAGGTGGTGAGGGTGCTTCGCGTTGTATGGATAGTGCGCTTGCTGATGCTGGAGTTAATCCAGAAGAGATTGGCTACATAAATGCTCACGGAACCTCAACTCCAGCAGGTGATGTTGCAGAGACCTCAGCAGTTAAGATGACATTTGGTGACTACGCATACAAAATTCCAGTCAACTCTACCAAATCTATGACGGGTCATCTGCTGGGGGCTGCTGGTGGGATAGAAGCGATATTTGCCACTCTCGCACTTCGTGATCAAGTTTCACCGCCTACAATCAATATCTTTAATCAAGATCCAAAGTGTGATCTCGACTATGTTGCGAATAGCGCAAGAGATATTAAAGTGGATATTGCACTCTCCAACTCGTTTGGGTTTGGGGGAACTAATGGCACTATTGTACTGAAGAGAGTATAAAAAAGAGTATGAAAAAATAGTGGAATAAGATGGTGGTAGATCTAGTCGCGCTTCATGCTGCCAACCCAAAACGCTACCCATACCTGCTGGAGAGTGTCGCTACCCCAGAAATTAGCGAAGCTATATATGGTGAAGGGGAGAGCGAGGAGAGAGAGGAGAGTTGGAATATTCTTTTCGCTTTTCCAGGGGAGACTATCTCCTCTGATAGTGATGACTTTTTAACTAGCTTAGATGTTGGCTGGCGTGAGGCGGCGGCATCTCTCACATCCACAGTATCTCCAACCACAAACAGCTCCATCCCATTTTATGGAGGGTGGTTCCTATTCTTAGACTATGAATTGGCGCGAGAAATTGAACCAAACTCAAAACTAACTTCCGCAACAACCTCTAAATATAATTCCAGCTCTTACGCTACCCGCATCCCTAGTGCTATAATCCAGAATCGAGCTACAGGTAAGATAGAGTTAGTTGATGAGGCTGCCGATAAAATTCGTCTCCAAAAAATGCAGCAAGATCTAGATTCCTTAGAGGTTAATCTAGCCACAGGGAACGAAAAAATAGTTAGAGGTGAGATAGCGGAGGAGCCAGCTGAGAGTTATCTAAAATCTATAGATCAGATAAAAAAGTATATTGTGGAGGGGGATCTGTTTCAGGCAAATTTGTCTCGGCAGTGGCAGGCGAAGCTAGATAAGGGTGCCTCTCCGCATATCATCTACCAAAAACTGCGAGAGAGTAATCCCGCTCCATTCGCAGGGTTAGCTCTCTACAATGGTACAGCTATTATTAGCTCCTCTCCAGAACGCTTAGTAAGGGTGAAAAATAGAGTGGCAGAGAGTCGCCCCATAGCTGGGACCCATCCTAGATCAGCAGATAAGAGAGAAGATAGAGAGCTAGCCAACAGACTGTTAGCCCACCCTAAAGAGCAGGCGGAGCACATAATGTTGATCGACCTCGTAAGAAATGATTTAGGGCGTGTCTGTAAAACAGGAACAGTAGAGGTTAATGAGAAAATGGGGCTAGAGAGCTATACTCATGTGCATCATATCGTTTCAAATATAAGGGGAGAGCTGCGAGATGAGGTAACTCCAGCAGAAGTTATCAGAGCACTGTTTCCAGGAGGAACTATTACTGGTTGTCCTAAAGTGCGCTGTATGGAGATTATTGCTGAATTAGAGCAGCAACCTCGTGGAGCATACACTGGAAGTTTTGGCTACCTCAACCACAACGGCGATATGGATCTAAATATTCTAATCAGAACACTCACAATGTCACTCTCTACAGTAGCGCCCTCTACAATAACCCTCCGTGCTGGTGCAGGTATCGTTTATGACTCTATCCCAGAAAAAGAGTTAGCTGAGAGCAGGGCAAAAGCAAAAGGGGTGTTGTTAGCATTGAAAAGTATCTCACTGCAAGAGGTTGTATGGTAAAAACCCTCATTAACGGCATAGAAACTGACTCACTTTCCTCATCTGATCGTGGTCTTCAATATGGTGATGGGCTGTTTGAGACAATTGCGCTCAGAAGCGGAGCAGTTGAGTATTGGGAGGCGCACTACCAACGCTTATCTGAGGGATGTCAAAAGCTGGCAATCAAAGCACCAAGTGAAGCGCTGCTGCTGAGTGAAATTGGGCTGCTTCGGCGCAGCGTAAGATTGGGTGCAAGCGAGTATGATTTTACACAAAATGGTGTAATAAAAATTATTATTACCCGAGGGGTTGGGGAGCGAGGTTACTTCGCAGCTAATAGTTGTGAACCAACTCGTATTCTCTCGCTTGCACCTGCTCCAGTCTATCCCAGCGACTATGAAAAAAGGGGGGTTAAGCTCAAAATATGCCGAACGCGTCTTAGTAGTAACTCCACTCTTGCAGGTATCAAACACCTCAATCGACTAGAGCAGGTGTTAGCGCGCGCCGAGTGGGGTAGTTTAGAGGAGAGTGGAATTGCTGAGGGTATAATGTTAGATAATAATGACTATATTATTGAGGGAGTAATGAGTAATCTTATCTTTACTCGCCACAGTGAACAGCAACAGTCTGAGATCTTAACTCCAGATCTAAGTAACTCTGGAGTTTCTGGAGTGATGCGCCAACAGATTATCGACAGATTAAAAAAAGAGGGGAAGACAGTAACTGTTCGTCCTATTCATATAGATGAGTTAATTACAATGGATGCAATGCTATGTTGTAACAGCATAATTAAAAGCTGGAGAGTGCAAGAAGTGGATGGGGTGAAAAAATTCTAAAAATAGGTGTAACAGTATTCAATAAAGTGTTATAATGCACAGCTCGACCAACACCTGACTAAGTACGAACTGAAGAATTATGATTAAAAAAATAAAAAACCTCTCAATATTTTACAAACTTGGAATAGTGGTGCTGATTCCTATGCTAGTACTTGCTCTTCTCTCTATTCAGAATGGACTTCAGAAGAGGGCTGAGTTGGAGTTAGTGGAGCAAGTGGTTAATAGCATCACTCTCTCTTCACTTATCGATGAGGTAGCCCACAATTTTGCGGTAGAGCGCGGTCTTAGTGCTGGATTTGTCGCTAGTGGAGGAGTAAGCGGTAGTGATAAACTGCAACAGCAACGGAGAGAGGTAGACAAGAAGTTGAAGGCGTTAGTCTCTGGGATAGGTGGGTTGGATATGGATCAGTTTGGAAGCGTAGTTGCGAAAAAGGTAACTTCTCTTATTAACTATAGCTCAAAGCGTAGCGAAATTCGCTCTGCAGTAGATCAACATAGAGGTAGAGAGGCGTTTAACTACTACTCAACATTAAATGCAAAAGCTCTCACTATTATTGAACAGCTTGCGACCGAGGTGGAGGATTCTATAACTGCAAAACAGCTCAATGCGAGAGTAGCACTCCTCTGGATGAAAGAGCGTGCGGGACAGGAGCGAGGAGCGCTCAATGGGGTGTTTACTAGAGGTAGCGTAGAGCAACAGCAGGTGCGTGATATTAGTCGCTACATCTCTGCTCAAAGTTTAAAGGAGGAGCAGTTTATGCGTTACTCCTCTGTGGAGCAGCAGCAACTATACAGGAAACAACTTAATTCGAATATAGTTGACCCAGTGCTTCAGCAGAGAGCTATATTTCTCGGCAGAGAAGAGCGTCTAGATCTTTTAGGAAAACTTAAATCAGTTATTGGATATGGTGGAATGATTCATAACTTCAAAAACTATGTGTTGCGTGGAACTACAAAATACAGGGAGAGAGTAGAGAGAGGGCAAGATGAGGTAACCTCCATTATAGAGCAGTTCTACGCTATAGATGGGATCACCAATGATGAGAAAAGATGGTTGCAACAGGTGGAGGATGTTATGAATGCGTATAAGCAAGGGGCATCTAAGGTCGCAGAAATAATTGCCTCGGGGGGAACTATAAAAGATATAGATAAGACGGTAAAAGTTAGTGATGCTCCAGCGTTAGAGGGGCTACGAAATTTAGGCTCATTAACTGGGGTTGATCCTAAACGGTGGTTCAAACTATCTACAGCCAGAATTGGAAAAATAAAACAGGTGGCTGCGGAGATTGGTGACAATATTAAACTCCAGAGTTCTAATAGGCTGGAGACTATTCAGCAGCAGTTCTATTTAACTCTAATTGGAACCATATCTATTTTTGGCTTTATGGTCTGGATCGGGGTAGTTATAGCGCGGGGTATCATCAATGGCGTGCGTCAAACTTCAGATCTAGTGCAGCAGATAGAGGAAAATGGGGACTTCTCTCTAAGAGTTAAAGTTGACTCTAAAGATGAAATTGGAGTTATGGCAAATTCACTCAATAAGTTTTTAGAGCGTCTTCAAGTTGCAATTGATGAGAGCAATAGTGTAGTAGGAGGGGTGGCTAAAGGCGACTTTACCAGTAGAGTTGAATCTGAACTCCAAGGGGATCTAGCTACTCTTAAAGCTGGTATCAATGGTTCAGCTGATAGTGTGGAGCGTACGATGAGTGCGCTCTCAACAGTGATGAGAGGATTATCTAATGGTAATCTCTCGATTAGAATGGGAGATGAGGTTGAGGATATATTCCGTGACCAAGTTAACAGCGCGATGGAGTCTATAGACACTATTGTTAATCAGATAGGTGAAATTATAAAAAGTATGGCGGAAGGTGATTTTGAAAAAAGATTAACTGCTGAAGCTAAAGGAGACCTCCTGTTATTGAAAACTAATATTAACCGTTCAGCGGAGTCACTAAATACTGCTATTGGTGAAACTGCTCTAGTAGCAGACAGTATTGGAAGTGGGGACTTAACTACTACTGTGGAAGGGCTCTATAGTGGGCAGTTATCTGCAATGAAAGATGCTCTAAACAGTACTCAGAGCAGCCTTTCTGATACTTTAAATAGGGTGAAAGGTACGGCTAATAGTGTAGGATCTGCTGCTACCCAGATTTCAGCAGGCAATCAAGATCTCTCTAGTAGAACTAGTGAGCAGGCTGCAAGTCTGGAGCAGACGGCTGCTAGTATGCAAGAGATGGCTAGTATTGTGAATACTAATGCTGAGAATGCTGAAAATGCGGTTAAGTTATCCCAAAATGCGGCAGATGAGGTAAAGAGCGGTTCTGCGGTAGTCGAGAGCTCTATGCAAGCAATGGAGAGAATAAGTGAGTCGAGTGGTAAAATTGCAGAGATCACAGCATTAATTGATGGGATTGCGTTCCAGACCAATCTGCTCGCACTAAATGCGGCAGTAGAGGCAGCTCGTGCTGGTGAGCAGGGGAGAGGGTTTGCAGTAGTTGCTGGAGAAGTGCGAAATCTCGCTCAGCGCTCTGCAGATGCTGCCAAAGAGATAAAAACTTTAATTGAAGTCACCACCGAAAGGGTAGGGGAAGGGCTTGATCTAGTTAATCAGAGTGGAGATGTCCTCGTAGCAATTCAAAAATCTATTAAACAGGTTAATAGCGTATCCAGTGAGTTTGCTAATTCAGCTCGTGAACAAGCTCAGGGGATTGATGAGATCAACAGAGCAGTGACTCAGCTGGATGATGTGAATCAAGGTAATGCGGCTCTAGTAGAAGAGACCGCTGCGGCTAGCAGCTCTCTAAATCAAAATGTCTGGCTTCCATTGCAACAGAGAATAAAAGTATGAATCTAATAGATCGAAATAATAGAACTAAAAACATCTCTGTCTGGCTGAGCGCTGGCTTTATATCTCTCCTTATTTTAATGTCTATTACTATTGCTCTTTCAGTGCAAGAGATTAACAGTCTTCATAAATATTTGGGGAAAATTGTAAATCAGGCTATTGTTAAAAAAGATCTAGTTAGTCAGATGATAGATGCAAATCAGAATAGGGCTATTATAGTTCTTAAAATGTTGTATGAAGATGATCCATTTGAAAAAGATGATCTGGCCATCCAGTTCGGAGAGTACGCTGGGGACTTTATGGTTGCACGCGAGAAGTTGATGCAGATGGATCTCTCTCCTATGGAGTTAAACAGTCTCCGAGACTCTTTTGGTAAGTCCAAAATAGGGACTGTAGCAATGACTAAAATAGTTGAGCTGGCGCTATCTGTTGAAGATATTACAAATGAGCAGCAAGATGAGTTAATTAAGGTTATGACGGAGCAGACAGAGCCTGCGCGTAAAAATGTTGTAGCAAATATGAATAATATAAAACGCGCAGCAGACGATAGTATTGCAAAAACTGTGGTTAAAGCAAAAGAGGGGGCTGAATCAGCTCTCCAACTATTCTGGATCTTAGCTCTATTTATGCTTATAATTGCATCTACTACTGCATTTATCATCTTCCGTAAAGTAACTGCTGCATCTAATCAACTCCAATTTATGTATGAGCAGATGGATCAGTTAGCGCGCAATGATGGGTTGACAGGGCTGCTAAATAGACGCAGTTTTGAGGAGCACCTAGAGCTATCTATTATGCGTGCTAAGCGTTATCATAATAGTATAGCTGTACTTTTTTTAGATTTAGATGGATTTAAAGCGGTAAATGATTCGTTAGGGCATCAGGCAGGAGATATAGTGCTGCAAAAAGTATCGGCTCTATTCTTGGAGCAGATTAGAGATGTTGATACAGTAGCGCGGCTCGGTGGAGATGAGTTTGCAGTTATTCTTAATCAACCAGGTGATAGAGTGGAAACTGAAAAAGTTGCGACTCGTTTTTTAGCCTGTCTAGAATCTAATATAGAGTTACCTGCTGGGGAGAGCGCTGAGATAGGGGTTAGTATAGGAGTTGCTATATTTCCAAAAGATGGAGAAACAGAAGATGAGTTAGTGCAAAAGGCAGATGAGGCTATGTATAGATCTAAAAAAGCGGGTAAAAACTGCCTCCATTTTGCCGAGACCACAGAGAGTATATAGAGTGAGAGAGCAGATAGAGATACTATTTAAATTTAGGTTGAGAGCAATACTATGAATAGAGGGAAATTCATCACTGTTGAGGGCTCTGAAGGAGTTGGTAAAACTACTAATATCAACTATATTCGAACTATTCTTGAACAACAAGGCAAGGAGGTAGTGGAGAGTCGCGAACCTGGGGGAACTCCTCTAGGTGAAGAGCTCCGTGAGCTGCTTCTCGATCATCGTCATACTGGGATGAGCGAAGATGCGGAATTGCTCCTGATGTTTGCCGCGCGTGCCGAACATCTCGCACAACTAATCATTCCAGCTTTAGAGGCTGGTAAGTGGGTTATCTGTGACCGCTTTACAGACGCCAGCCACGCTTATCAGGGAGGAGGGCGTGGGATTAAGAGCTCTCGAATCTCAACACTAGAAAGTTGGGTGCAACGATGGGAAGATGGATCAGAGCTGCAACCTGATTTCACTCTACTCTTAGATATTGATCCTAAAATAGGGCTGGAGCGAGCAGGTAAACGAGGTGCGTTAGACCGTTTTGAGAAGGAGCAGAGTGACTTTTTCGAGCGGGTGCGTCAAGAGTATCTGCGTAGAGCAACTGAGTCACCAGAACGCTTTCATATCGTAGATGCAGGAGAGACATTAACAGAGGTTCAGCAGAGTATTGCAGCTGCATTATTGTTAATGACGAATATAGGAAGTTCTTGATGCCCACTCCTATATTCTCTTGGCATCAACAGCTCTGGGAAGATTTTATGCGCCGCATTGTGCAAAATAGAGTTCCCCACGCACTTCTGCTGTATGGACAAGCTGGAAGTGGAAAACTTCAGTTTGGATTGGCTCTAGCAGAGCTCAGACTCTGTACCACCGCTAACTCTTCCTCTACTGCCTCCACTCCTAGTCCAACTGCCTGTGGAGAGTGCTCATCTTGTAAACTATTTAGAGCTGGCACTCACTCCGATTTTACTCTACTCCAACCAGAGGAGGGCAAGAGTATATTGAGTGTAGATGCGATGCGGGAGATGGTAGCAGGTGCAGCGTATACTCCACAAATATCTCCTCGACGAGTGGTGGTAATTAACCCAGCTGAATCTATGAATCGTAACTCTGCCAATAGCCTCCTAAAAACTTTAGAGGAGCCGCCAGGAGATACTAATATAATTTTAATCTCGCATACTCCATCTATGCTACTTCCTACTATTCGTAGCCGTTGTCAGCAGATCGCGTTTCCTCCACCAAGTTCTGCAGAAGCAGCGCAGTGGTTACAGGAGCAGGGAGTGAGTGCGGAAGAGGTCGCTGAGGTGCTGCAGCTTGCCGAGGGAGCACCACTACACGCGCTAACACTTGCCAGTTCCGATCAAAGAGAGCATAACAAGCTGATGGGAGAGGAGCTCAACGCACTACAGCGGGGGCAAGCAAACCCGATCAAAGTTGCATACCGCTGGGCAAACAAAAAAAACGATCCTGTATTAACCCTACGCTGGTTGCAGCAACGAGTGGTATCTATTATTAAAACTGCCTATAAAGTTGAGTCACCAGCTTCTCAGCAACTGTTTCTCTTTTTAGATAAGGTTAATGAATCACTCTCACTCGCTAACTCACCGCTCAATAAAGAGCTGATGTTTGAAACGCTACTTTTAGATTGGAGCAAACTTAGATCATGATCGATTCACATTGCCACTTAGACCGCCTAAACTCGGTTGATGATGCGTTAAAGCTTGCAGAGGAGGAGGGGGTGTCTGGCTTTCTTAATGTCTGTATAGATCTGGATAACTTTGATAAAGTTCTAGCTATTGCCGAGGCACACTCTAATATTGTAGCTTCAGTTGGAGTCCATCCCAATGATGTTGGTGAGTCTGAGACAGATATTAGAGAACTTTTAAGTTTGGCAGATAATTCAAAAGTAGTTGCAATTGGTGAGACAGGGTTGGACTACCACTACACCATCGAAGCACTGCAGTATCAGCAACAGAGTTTTCGTACTCATATTCAAGCAGCTAAAGAGTGTGGTAAGCCATTAATTGTTCACACCAGAGAGGCGCGAGAAGATACTATTAAAATCTTGCAGGAGGAGGGGGCAGAAGAGTGTGGAGGTCTCCTCCACTGTTTTACAGAAAATTTAGCTATGGCACAACAGGCTCTTGAACTGGGCTTCTATATATCATTCTCTGGAATAATTACATTTAACAGTGCCAAAGAGTTGCAGGAGATAGTTAAAGAGATACCTGAAGATAGAATCTTGGTCGAAACTGACGCTCCATATCTAGCTCCCGTCCCATTTAGAGGGAGACCAAACCAGCCAGCCTATGTTAAACAGGTTGCTGAGAAGATGGCAGAGTTACGAGGGGTAAGTTTAGCTGAAATTGATACAATTACTACGGACAACTTTAATAGACTATTCGGCTCGATCTAATGCCACTCTCTAGTGAAGATCAACTCCGTATTCAAGTTATGTTTCATAATAACCCAGAAGCTATTCGCATAGATGAGAATAGAATGGTTCTATATGCACTAACTCAAAACGGGGAGGCATCGATTCCGCTCTCTCCAAACTGCACAAATGATAACTATATTAAAGAGTTAAAAGGGATGCTGGCTGAGTATACATTGGGAAGTAGTGGAGGATATCCAATCTATCTCAAGCGCTGGAGTAGAATGGGTGACACTGAAGGGAGCCATCTACAGAAGTTTCTTCTCTTAGGAGAACCTGAAGCGGTGGTTGCAGTAGCGAACTCGCCAGCATTAACTATCGATTTAGCCCATAAAGCATGGTGGGCAGTGACAAATACAGCTGAGCAATCGGAGCAGGGACTCCAGATGTTGTGTCATGAATGTGTAGTTAAAGATTCGTTAGGGGTTGAAATTGCAGAGTATTTAATGGAGTACCTCCCGTTTTTAGTGAATGAGGAGAAGATATTGGCTACTCTATCTACTGTTCTCCAAGATGGACTACTAAGTGAAGAGAGGGTAACTAAAATTTGGGAACGGAGTCAGGATCGAGGAAAGGGCATCTATCAGATAGCTTTTTTACAGGCAAGAGTTAACTCTCTCCCTATTAACTCTATAGATCTTAGTTTAGAACTTCTAGATAAGGTCTCAAATGAGACCTCTGTATACGCACTGCTAAATGCGATAGGGATATCGTTTAGTAGTGCGGATCCTGTAAAGTTAGCCCTGAATAAACTGATACTAAAAGAGAGAGAGTATAGTGAATTTACCGAGCTGATAGATATAGTGGATAATTTTATAGCAGATGAGAGTGTAAAGTATGAGAGTGGTAATTATAATAATAAAACAGATAGATCAGAACTTATTCTCTCTCAACTAAACGAAAAAGCAGCATTTAGTTATATTCTCCATAGTGGTTCAGTAGGAAGGTCTTTACGCAAAAAAGTGTCTCCACTGTTTAGTTTAATCAAGCAGCATCTACTTAAACTGAAAAGTTAAGATAGAGATAAAACTATAAATATATCAACCAAATAACAATAGAACTGTCCAGTAAAATTATCTTAATTCATATAATTAAGCGCATACCATCCAAGTCAAAACTGAGATTGACTTTATATCCATAGAGGTATAAAGTTGTTCGTGCATACATTGCATATTTGAATCTATAAAAGGAGTATTGAAAAATGAAAAAAATGGTCATGATTGTGGGGTTTTTCGCTACACTGTTATCTCTATCACTCTCCGCAGAGGTGATGGATGTTGAGAAATATTCAATAATTGCAACGGAGATCATTCGTGAGTCGATGAAAATGGAAGGGGCGGATACTCAAAAAATGTTACAGCAGAGTGAGACACTGATTCAGATGGGAATAGCCTCCAGTCGCGCCTACGCGGCAGTAAATCCTGAATATACGAAACTGCTCACTCTAACGGCAGACAATGCCGAGGGGATGAAAGCAATGTCGCTGGATCAGGTTGAAGAGGAGTGGCATGAGTTTGCTTTTCTTGCACGTCATGGAATTGATGCAGAGGAGATTGAACATTTTGGTGCAGCGATCAGCCTGATGGATACCATTGTGCATCCTGCAACCTCGGTCATTGCAATTCGCGCCTATCAAGCGGAGAAAGATGAGGAGCATCTGGAGCAGGTCAAGGCGGAACTCTCTGAGGTGCTGGAGCATATCAAACATGTCAATGAAGCGCATTAAGGGAAAATAAACAGCTCAATATAAATTATTTCTCTATAACTTGTCCTCAGTAGGATCTGGGGATCTTTTCATTTAAGGAGTATTATATGTCGTTGAGGCTACGGTCAAGATTGTTGTCTGGTTTTTTGGGAATCGCAGCCCTCCTGATGATTTCGGTGGAAAAAAGTGATTCCATTAAAAAAATCGACCATAAAGGATAGTAAATGGGCAGAATTATGAAACGATTAAATTATGAAACGATTAGTCGAGTGAGTATTAAGGGTAGAACACTCAAACAGAAGCTCTATCTGGGGATTGGAGCAATGTTACTCTCCATTGTGGCAATGTCAGGATCATCTTTCTATCTGCTGGTTCAGGCTATATCAGAGACCGATCAGCTGGTGATGCAGGAGTTTAAGCAGCAGGAGCAAGATGCTTTTGTGGTGACTCAGTTAGAGCAAATTATTGGTCAAGCACAAGGTTATACTACTATATGGGATGAGGCAGTCTTGGAGCAGTATCGTGCGGATATTCGACAAGGAATTTTCGAGATTACAGAAATTGTTTCAAACTCCTCCCGCCCACAAATTTTACAATCCGGTTTTCAGTCCTCACTGGAGGCCCTCTCCAATACGATTGAGATGATCTTTGATGCCCATGATGCGCGTGCGAACTTCTTTTTTGTTTTTGAAGAGCATCAATATGATTTGAGCCGTTTTGTTATGTTGGTTCATCGTGAGCTAGACCAATGGATTCTTCAATTACGAGATGCTGCACAATTTAATGTTCCATTTAAGGGTAATTTGGATACGAATGCCTCCCTGTTTGAGCGCTGGTATCCACAGTATCAAATAAGGTTAGATGATCTTGAGTTAGAGAGGATGTTGGATCGTTACCGAACCCTTAACCAGAAAGCGTATCGTTTTGCCATTAAGGTCAATAGTGCTGAGGGAGATCTTAGGATGTCTCACTTTACTCGTGGAATTAATCGGCAAATTTATAAAGCCCGACGCACTCTTACCCAGGTCGAGGCTCATATTTCTCCACGACTAAATCAAGTTAATCTTTCTGAGGCAGAGGCAGTTCTTGACCTAATGGCAGATGTGGGTGATTTCAGAGAGATGATTGATCTCTATCGTGACGAGGGGGGTGTGATCATCAATGAGGCAAGAGAGAGACTTTTTCAACTTCAGCAGCGAGTCTATAATTTCCTCTATTGGGGGATTTTTTTAGCGATTGTTTTCTCCATCGTATTTGTGACTCGTTTTGTCCGCACTATTCACCAACCTATTCATTCGATCACCAATACGATACGCACCATTGCAGCAGAGGGGGTGCTCACCTATCGCACAGAGGTTTATGGGGTCGGGGAGATTGCCGATGCGGCTGATTCACTGAATCACCTGCTGAATCGACTGGAAGAGATGTTTTCTCGCACCCAGGCGCTGATGAATGAGGTGGTGGCAGGTAATTTCAGTGATCGAATCGATACGGAGGTCACGGGGGATCTATTGCAGCTAAAACAGTCGATCAACCAAGGTGTTGGTGAGGTTCATGCCTCGATGGAAGAGATCAACAGGGTGTTGATTGCAATCAGTTTTGGTAATTATGGGTATCGTGTGGAGGGAGACTACCAAGGGGCACTGGAGATCACCAAAGCCAATATTAATTTAGCAGCAGCGGCTCTGGAGAAGAAGACGACTGATCTTGAGCAAGCTAAAGATATGCTGGAACTTAGAGTCATTGAGCGCACGCACCAGCTCGAGGAGTCCAATCGAAACTTGGAAAAAGAGATTGGGCAGAGAAAATTGGTCGAAGAGAAACTGAAACGGATGGCCCACTATGATGTGTTGACAGGACTTCCCAACCGAATGTTGTTAATGGATCGTCTACAGTTGGAGTTGAGGCGAGCGGATCGTGAAAAGACCCATCTGGCACTTCTCTTTCTGGATCTGGATGGGTTTAAGGCCGTCAATGATACGTTGGGCCATAAAGCTGGAGATCTACTATTAATTGAGGTTGCCCACCGTCTGCGAGCGCTGGTCCGTGAGGTGGATACCGTATCTCGTTTAGGTGGAGATGAGTTTGTGATTCTGTTAGGAGATTGGGAGAGTGGCTCATTTATTGATCAATTTGCAGAGAAGCTGATTAAGGAGTTATCAAAACCCATTACTGTAGAGAGAGAAGAGGCGAAAATTGGGGTCAGTATGGGGATCGCATTCTATCCAGATCACGCAGAAACCCAGTCGGATCTGCTGAAATTTGCAGACCAGGCGATGTACCAAGCCAAAAAACAGGGGAAGGGTCAGTTTTGTTACTATGGTGAATGTAGCGAATAATGATGAGAAAAGGGAGTAATCAACGATGCTGATTAAGTGGGAACCAAAAATGACCGTAGGGGTTAAGGTGATTGATGAACATCACAAGCAATTGATTGGTTTAATCAATACACTGTTTGATGCGATGCGTTCTGATCAGGGAGAAGCGGTGGTTGGGGGAGTGCTCCAGCAGCTGGGGGAGTATGTGCAATATCATTTTGATTATGAAGAGGGGTTGCTAAAAAAGTATGATTATCCTCAGTTTAATAGTCACCACCAGGAACATCAACTGCTAATAGGAAAGCTCAAGGTGCTACAGATAAAGTCGAGTAGTCATCAGGCAGAGCTCACGATAGGTGTGATGCATTTTCTCCGCGATTGGTTACAGAACCATATTCTGGTGAGTGATATGGCCTACGCTACATTCCTGCAGGAAAAAGGGATCTCTTAGAAAATATGCCTCTGGACTGTAAGATAAATAACGGTAGAACCTAATATGAATAATAGAACCTAATATGATACTGATAATATCGCCAGCTAAAAAATTAGATTTTGATGATGTTGTTCCAGAGATTGGAATGAGCAGACCGCAACTTATGTCAGATGCAGTTGAGCTTGCTTCAATTATGAGCAAGCAGAGTCAGGATGAGATTAAACACCTAATGAAGTTGAGTGACAATCTTGCATCACTCAATTTTGAACGCTATCAAAGCTGGACAGATGATATAAGTGAACTACACTCAAAACAGGCGATTCTAGCTTTTAGAGGAGATGTCTATGCTGGAATGGCAGCTACAAGTTTTGAGCAGTCAGATTTTGATTTTGCGCAGCAACACCTAAGAATTCTATCTGGTCTTTATGGCGTGCTCCGTCCATTAGATATGATTCAACCACACAGATTGGAGATGGGGACAAAATTAGCCAATAAAAGAGGTAGAGATCTCTATGCATTTTGGAGAGAAAAGAGTGCTAAATTGATAGACTATGAGAGTCCAATTATCAACTTATCTTCGCAAGAGTATTTTAAATCTATAGAGCAGTCACAATTAAGCTCTAAAGTGATAACCCCAGTTTTTAAAGATATGAAAAATGGTGAGTACAAGATCATCAGCATCTACGCAAAAAAGGCACGAGGAATGATGGTCGATTTTGCACTCCGTAACCGTTTAAGTAATCCTGAACAGCTAAAAGAGTTCTCGGCAGCGGGCTATAAGTTCTCAAAAGATGGATCTAATGACGAACAGTTACTCTTTTTGCGTGATATGCACATATAGATAAAATCCAACAGGCAAAATAAGAGTCCAGCATAATCATCACAATTGCGCATAATCTATATTATGTTAAATTACCTTATATTGATTAAGACTACCTTATTAAGAGTTACTTCTGACGAGCCTTGTCTGCTCTTCTTGTATTATAACCGACCAAGGTTTATCTGCAAGTCACAACAATGCGCTCTACAAGCCATAACTTTATTAGTGATTGCCTCGTAACTCCTACTCGACTAGCTTCATTATCCAGACTTTTAACAACCCATTTTGGAAAATCTACATTAACCCGAAATGTCTCATGATTAAGACGACTCGCACTACTAAGGTCTGCGAGATCCATTACATCTGTCTCTCCCTCATCAACCAGTTTGTCGATTTGTTTAGCCTTCATAATATTGAATCTCCTTTTTTCTTGCTCTGCGTACAGAAATAATGCGGACTGCTTCGTCTCTATATGTATACACAGCAGTCCAATGTTTTTGTCCTATTTTGCCAATGGCAAAGAATCTCAGCTCTGACTCTAATTCGGATTTAGCATTTAGCCCGAGAAGATCAGGGTCATCCCAAAGTGCCTGAGCATCGTGAAAGTCTATTCCGTGCTTTTCTAGATTCTTCTGACTTTTTACTGAATCGTACTCAAAAATAATCATAGTATAATAATTATACCATTTCCGCTATTATTGTTCAACTCCCAAATCCACACATAGGAATCTACTCTATCCGAGGAGCGAGGTCGTGCAACCCATAACTGGAGCTTAAAGCAATGCTCGGGTCTGCTATAGTCCTAGACCAATATTTATCTCTATTTTTTTGATTCAGGTTAATGACTCCATTGGTTATATGTGTCATCATTAGCTGATATTTACACTTCTATAAAAGTATTTTAACTGAGACTAAATTAACTCCTTATGAATAACCAGATCCCATACTACCAACCTCAACATAATGAGGTTGATATTTTTGAGTACGCTTTTTCGAATCAACTTCCAGTCCTTATCAAAGGTCCAACTGGCTGCGGTAAGACTCGCTTTATTAGCCATATGGCGGCAAAGTTTAATATTCCTCTCAATACGGTGGCTTGTCACGATGATCTTACTGCTGCTGATCTGGTTGGTCGTCACTTGATAGGAGATGGTGAAACTTACTGGAGTGATGGGCCGCTCACTCGCTCTGTGCGCAGTGGCGGGATCTGTTATCTAGATGAGGTTATTGAGGCGCGCAAGGATACAACCGTTGTCCTCCACCCACTCTCTGATGATAGGCGCATTCTGCCTTTAGATCGTACAGGTGAAATTTTAGATGCACCTGATGATTTTATGTTGGTTGTCTCCTACAATCCAGGTTATCAGAACTTCTTAAAAGGGATGAAACCGAGTACTCGACAGCGCTTTATATCGATCCGTTTTGATTTTCCTACAGCAGAACTTGAACAGCAAATTATTAGTAATGAGAGTAGTGCAGATGGCGATTTAGTTAAACGGATAGTATCTCTGGGCAGAGCTCTGCGCACTCTCAAAGATCACGATCTTGAAGAGGCTGCCTCTACCCGCTTATTGATCTATGCTGCCCGTCTTATCCATAGCGGATTTGATCCTGTAGAGGCGTGTCGCTGTTCGTTAGTGGAACCTCTAACCGATGACCTTGAAACTGCAGATGCTCTGATGGAGATTGTTAGAGCTACCTTCGGTAGATAACGGAATATATAATTTAGTATGGAAGAGCAGGTAGGAGCCTATTGGCATAGACTAATTACTCGCAGCGCTAATCGGCGCTATCCTGAAGCTGTGGTCGCGCTGGATGATATTAAAAAAGTTGTAGGGGTGATGTTTCGCGCTTTAGGTGGAGATAGTGGATTAAAGGTTGAGGAGAGTTATGCAACTAACCATTTTGGTAGGCGCACCTTTCTGCAGAAAATTGCCGGATCTGATCAGCGCATTCATAACTCCTGGCTTGATGAGAGCGCCCTACTTCTTCCCCCAACTATAGATCTACTCCCAGAGCGTGAACTTAATAGGGATCTCTATATCTGGCTTGCAATGCTTGCATCTTTAAAATTAAAGTCTAGAGAGGTGTTGCACTGGATAGAGCAGAATCGGCGTCAAAGTAGTGCGACACTGCTCCGCTTTCCTGGTTTCGCAGATAGATATAGTGCTCTTGCGAGCGCAGTGGTTGAGCTTAGGGTTGAACTTAAAACTCTCGCTCCTGATCTGCGAAAAATTGAACAGCAAGTGCGTGAGATAATTATCAACCCTACTAACCCAGCTACCGATCTTTTTAAAGTTGGTGACTATAGCCCCGAGCAGTCTGTGCCGTTGTGGCTAGTCCCGCATCCTGCCCAACTTGCGGGAGATAAGCTGAATGATTTAGATGATAAACAGGAACATAAATCTAAGCAAGATGATCCTGAAAATGGTGAAAATGAGCGCTCTAAGGAGTCAAAAAAGGAGCGGAAAAATAGGCTCAGAAAAGCGGAACGCACTGATGATCCTGATGGTAAAAGTGGCTTGATCGCATTTCGGATGGAGAGTCTATTTACTCTTGCAGAGTTTGTTAAGGTTGACCGTACTACAGATGATGAGAGTGATGATGATGCCGAGAGTAAAGCTGAAGATCTTGATGTTATAACTATATCTAAAGAGCAACAGAGCGGTAAGGGGGGGCTTAAATTTGATCTTGATCTCCCCGCCGCAGAGTATGATGATACTCCACTAAGTGCACCTATTCTCTATCCAGAGTGGAACTATAAAACTGGAGTTTTAGAGAAAAATATGTGTAGTATAGTTCCGTTAATATCTAATAAGGTGGAGTCAGTTAAACTTCCTGTAGAGTTACAGAGCTCGGCTCAAAAAGTTCGACGCCAATTTGAGGCGTTAATTCCTCAACGCACGTGGTTTCGTGGTGAGGTAGATGGATCTGAGTTGGATATAGATTCCTATATTCAGTTTAGGAGTGCAAAAAGTTTATCTCATAATACGCAAGAGCCCGCACTCTATAAAAATTTTCGGAGTGGTAGCCGTGACCTAGCCACCCTACTTTTGGCAGATCTCTCCCTCTCAACTGATAGCTGGGTTAATAACCACTCTAGGGTTATTGATGTGATTCGTGAAAGCCTGCATCTTTTTGCTGATGCCCTCTCTCACACTGGAGATCGCTTCTCACTCTATGGCTTCTCTTCCAGAAGTCGTGAACATGTCCGTTTTCATCAGTTAAAAACTTTTAGTGAGCCGTTCAATGATCAGGTACGTGGGCGGATTGAGGATATAAAGCCAGGCTACTATACCCGTATGGGGGCGGCTATTCGACATGCAGCATCTATTCTCTCTAAACAGCCCGCAGCTAGAAGAATACTCTTAATTCTAACCGATGGAAAACCAAATGATTTAGATCACTATGAGGGACGTTACGGAATTGAAGATACGCGTGAAGCAATTTTTGAGGCTAAACGCCAAGGTCTCTATCCATTCTGTGTAACCATAGATGAGGAGGGGAAAGAGTATCTACCGCACATCTTTGGTCCGAGTGGATTTATTGTTATTCGTAAGCCAGCCGAACTACCTATGCGCCTTCCTAAGCTCTACGCTAAGATTACGCAAGGAGAGGCGTGAGTAGTGCAAGTTTAATATATTACAACAGAGGCGACAGCTCCTCCACCCTCTCTATTTTCTATATCTACACTCCAGCCATTAACGGCTGCTAAATTATGTACAACTGCCAACCCTAATCCTGATCCTCCACTCTTTTTAGAGCGAGAACTATCCACTCTAAAAAATGGACTAAACAGATTATCTATATCCTCTGTTGGGACTCCCGGACCTCTATCTAAAACTTTTATCTCTACACTATTTGAGGATGAATGGAGCTCAACTTCAACCCCTTTTCCATCAGCATAACGCTCACTATTATCCAGATAGTTAGATAAAATTCTCTCTAGGGCAACTCTATCTATGTTTCTAACTACCGCTATGTTTCTAACTACCTCTATACTTTTTACTGTTGCAAGAGTACTCTTATTTTTCCAACTTATATTGCGCCCATCTCTCTTTTTGCGTTCAACCACAGTGGTTATTAAGCTGTTCAACTCTACCTTCTCAGTTGCACTCTGTTTCTCTCCCTGCGCATAAGCTAGTGATTCGCGGATCATTCGATCCATCACCTCTATATCCTCCACCATTCCATTAATTAGCTCTGGATCGGGCTCCGTTGCGAGAATCTCTATACTCAAGCGCATTCGTGCTAATGGGGTTTTGAGGTCATGAGATATTCCAGCCAACAAGGTGGAGCGGTTCTCTGTCAATTTGCGTATGTTTATCACCATCCAGTTGAAATTTTCAATCAGGGAGCGTAGCTCTTGCGGTCCATATTCAGGAATTTGCTCAGGATACATCCCCATTCCCAACTCACCAACTGCTGACTTTAACTCTAAAATAGGTTTAACTAGCCAGCGTGCAAGCAGATATACAGCTATTGAAGTACTTAAAAGAACTAGCAGTAATACTGTTATTAAGGTTATGGGGTTGAGACAACCTTGGCGGTTAGCCGAGAACCCTATGCGAATAGTACTGTTTCCATAATGCTCTGGTAGATCTACCCAGTAGTGCTTATGCTTATGCTTATGCTCCATACTACCACTCTCTAATTGAAGCACTCTTACAGGTTGAGAAAATCGTCTGCTCAGCTCATTTTCCAGAAAGTACCAGAATGGTATTTTCCACTCTACAGCTCTACTACTCAGTTCAATATCACCTTTAATAAATCCTGCGGTCTCATTCTCCTCCTCAATACCTATAAAATCATCTACGCTTTGCATTAGGGATGGTCTTTTGGTTGTGGCGACTAATGCATCTGCAAAGTTATTAACCTGAATATCAATGCTAGGAAGTATCACCTGCTTGAATAGTATAGTGAGAGTCAAGATTTGTAACACTACCATCACTATCCCTACTAGAAGTAGAGTGCGACTATAGATACTCTTAGGTAGTTTGAATAGTCTAAACACTACTATCCATATTGTCGGTTGTGAAGAGGTAGCCTACACCGCGTACAGTCTTGATAAACTCGGGGTGTTGTGAATCTTTCTCAATTTTCTTTCTAATTCGTGCAATTCGGACATCTATGCTGCGATCAAATGCCTCCTCTGCCCCTATCTCTAATATATCTAGAAGATGATCTCTACTCATAACTCTTCCTCTATTTTCTAATAGATGCCTCAATAGCTCAAATTCACCGCTAGTGATCTCCACTCTATCCCCGTTGTGACTAAGCGAGTAGTTGTCTAGATTGACTATATACTCGCCAAAGGTAATACTGTTTTTACCACTAGCCATCTGTTCAATCTCCTTCTCCTCATTAATACGTCGCAAAATAGAGCGAACTCTCGCTAAGAGCTCCCTTGGATTGAATGGTTTTGCTAAGTAGTCATCTGCCCCAACCTCTAATCCAACAATGCGATCCACCTCATCCCCTTTGGCGCTTAGAATTATAATTGGTAATTTAGAGACGGCGTCGCTACTACTACTACTGTGATGTAATCGTCGGGCGATTGAGAGACCATCTTCACCAGGAAGCATTAGATCGAGAATTAAGAGGTCTGGAGTAAAACTCTCCAGTACTCTATCCATCTCTACCCCATCTTCAGCAGCATCAACCTCAAACCCATGCTGTTTCAGGTAGCGACAGAGAAGATCTCTTAATGATTTATCATCATCAACAACTAATATTTTATTTTTATCACTCATAAGTTAGCCATAAATAGTATGTTTGTGTATACACTTAGTTCATTATACCTATTCATCTTAACTATAAGATGAATTTTTTTATTTTTTTGCCGCAGAAATATATTGAAACATTCGGACATATTGGTGAAATAGAGCTCCGCTATAATAGTCGCAACTTAAAGGGAAACCTTAGAGGAAAACCTTATCTAACTTAACTTTAATATCAAGGAAACTTAATCATGAAAATTTTAAACAAGGGTATAACAACTATCGCTGCAACTCTACTTATTGCTAGTTCAGCTTCAGCAGTAAACTATTATGACCTAGATGATACTGGTTATAACTGGTCATCTGAGAGTAATAACATTGAGCAGGCTACTGTTTCACATTACTCACTTAAAGATAGTGGATTCTACTGGTCACAGGATGAAGAGACGAGCGTAGAGCCTGCTAGTCACTACACTTTTGAAGATTATGCAGATAGTGGGTATGACTTTTAATGAAAATATAGATTAAACTCTATATTTAAGTATGAAGTACACTTAACAGCTCTCAGTTATTACTACTGAGGGCTGTTTGCTGTTTAAGTAAGTAACTCTAAAATTGATTCGAGTTCGCGGCGAACCTCCGCCATATCCGCCTTGGAGTTACCTCTACCCTCTTTATTATCCATCTTCTCGTTTGCACCGTTGATAGTAAACCCCTCTTCATAGAGTAGTGCGCGAATTTTACGAATAAGCTTTATATCTTTTTGTTGGTAGTAACGCCTCTTTCCTCTACGCGTTAATGGTGTTAACTGTTTAAATTCTTGTTCCCAATAGCGCAGGACATGTGGTTTAACTGCGCATAATTCAGATACTTCACCAATGGTAAAGTAGAGTTTATCAGGTATGGGCGGGAGGTCACTAACCTTTACACTGTTAGATATAGCATCATGGCTCACTATAACCGCCCACGCTCTCCTTTAAATTAAGACCAGCTTTAAAGGTGACTACACGGCGAGCAGTAATAGGAATCTCTTCACCAGTTTTAGGATTTCTTCCTGGACGAGGTGCTTTTTCACGCAGATCAAAATGGCCGAAACCAGAGAGTTTAACGCTCTCTCCGCTCTCTAGTGAGGAGCGAATCTCCTCATAAAACATCTCAACCATCTCTTTAGCTTCGCGTTTATTGAAGCCTAACTCTCTATTTAATTTATCACTAAGTGATGCTTTGGTTAATGTCACTATATTCTGCTCCTAATGTTCTATCTAATAATTCTATCTAATAATTCCATCTAATAATTCTATCTAACCATTAATATATTCTGTTTTTACTGCCTACATACTAATTATTAGTTACTCTATTCGCTACTTTATGTTTTTTATTATTGCATTACAGCGCTATGATACTACATTTAATGCGCTATTTACAGTATTACCATATATATATTTTACTAATCTCTTAATTTAGCTTCAAAATTCTGTTTTAAGTTTGAGACAATAGATTTAATTATGTCATCAACCTCTTCATCAATAAGAGTTTTTTCACTATCTTGCAGGATGATTGAGAGCGCAATGCTCTTCTCATCTGGAGCTAAATTATCTCCTTGATAGAGGTCAAACAGAGAGACATCACGCAATATTTTATCGGTAACACTCTCTTTAACTGTATCAATTAACTCTTGTGCCGCAACGCTATCTTTAACCAAAATTGCAATATCACGGCGCACAGTCGGAAATTTTGATAGTTGCTGAAAGCTGAATATATCTCTCTGCTGTAAAGGCTCTAACTCAAATTCAAATAGATATATATTTTTAGGAAGTGACAGTTTTACTGCTACCCCTGGATGGATGGATCCTATCCAACCTATACTGTTTTCAGCAATATCAACTTGTGCTGCTTTACCTGGATGGAGCAGAGGATGTACACTGTCGCGTATAGATAACGAGGCGTTGAGTGGAGTTAATAGAGGTTCAAGATCACCTTTAAGATCAAAAAAGTCTACTGCTCTACTGTTACTTCCCCACTGCTCAGGTGTAATATCTCCAAACAGTACTCCACTTAACATATTCTGTTGGCGCAGAGTTCCATCAGGCTCTTCGATAAATCTAAGTCCCATCTCAAATAGACGCACCTGACTCTGTTGGCGTTTAAGGTTGAAGCTAAGAGTCTGGAGTAGACCGCTCCAGAGAGTAGTACGCATAACAGAAAGATCGCTAGAGATAGGATTCGCTAGTGCCAGTGCAGTACTCTCAGGATCAACTATCTTCTGCATCTCTGGATCTACAAAACTGTAGGTGATAACTTCGTGATACCCCTGATTAACCAGTAGGTGACGAATATAGTTTGGCGTCAGTATAGTTTCGGTAATAGGTTCAATTTCAGCACTCCACTCTGGATGGGTGCTGGGAAGACGGTCATAACCGTAAATTCGTGCGACCTCTTCAATTAGGTCAGCTTCAATTTTTAAATCAAAGCGCCAAGATGGTGAGAGGACTCTCCACTCATTATCCTCTAACTCGACCTGCATTCCTAGAGCTGTTAGCATTGCACTAACCTCGTCCATTTTAAGGTTAGAGTCTCCCTCACCTATATCTAATCCTAAGGAACGCTGTAATCTATCTCGACGCAGAGTAATATTATTCTGTTTAGGAAGAGTTGAGTTATCTACAACCTCTGTCACCTCTCCAGCTCTGCCGCCTGCAATTTCTAGCAGGAGTGAGGTTGCTCTATCCATTGCTAACTGCTGCAACTCGGGGTCAACTCCGCGTTCGAAACGGTGCGAAGAGTCTGTATGCATACCGTAGCTCCGCGCTTTACCAGCAATAGCTAACGGCGCAAAGAACGCACACTCTAAAAATAGGTCTGTGGTGTTATCGCTAACTCCACTATGCTCTCCACCCATAATTCCTGCTAACGCAAGAGGAGCGCCATTTTCAGTTGAGCCATCTGCAATTACTAGAGCATCTTGATTCAGTATCAGCTCTTTGCCATCAAGTAGAACCATCTTCTCGCCATTAGTAGCACGGCGCACTACTACAGAGCCGTTTAGTTGCGCTAGATCGAATGCGTGCATTGGTTGTCCCAACTCCAGCATTACATAGTTGGTTACATCTACTAGAGGACCAAGAGAGCGCATTCCAGCACGACGCAAGCGCTCTTGCATCCAGAGAGGAGTAAGCGCAGCTGGATCTACTCCCTCAATTACTCGCCCCAGATATCGAGGACAACTCTCACTATCTTCTACCGCTACAGAGACCATCTTCTCTGCATTAGCGTCAGAGTTTATAGCTACAGTAGAGAAGCTCTCGGTAATAGCCCCCACCTTATGTTGGTTAATAGCTCCAACTTCGCGTGCAACACCGATAATGCTGAGACAGTCTCCTCGGTTTGGAGTGAGGTCAACTTCAACTATCTTATCATCCAACCCTAACAGTTTACGAATATCAGTTCCTGGTATCACAGTAGCGGGGAAACGCTCTAACTCTCCCCCCTCCTCTACCAAGCCAAGAGTTGCCATTGAGCAGAACATACCAAACGATGGTACTCCACGCAGTTTTGCCTTCTTAATCTTTAACCCTTTCTCGCCCTCTGCTGCTGGAGGTAACACGCATCCAACTTTTGCAACAGCGATCATCTCATCAACTGCAATATCTGCGACATTAGTTACGATAGTTAATGGTTCATCTCCACTACCTTCTGCAGAGATAGCAACTGTAGTAACTCTTAATCTATCTGCGTCAGGATGTGGGGCTACTGAGAGAATCTTGCCGACAACTACTTTCTCAAACTCTGGGGCAGCACTCTCTACAGAGTCTACCTCTAACCCCGCCATGGTGAGCTGCTCTAAGAGCTTCTCTGTCGATATCTCTGGATTGACCCACTCTCTTAACCACGCTTCACTAAACTTCATATCTATTATCCATCTATTATTTAGTCACTATTTAATTATGTACTTAATTGGTTTAACCCAAAAAATATTTATTCATTGAAAATTTTTCAAAAAACGCAGATCATTTTCGAAGAAGAGGCGCAGATCATTAATGCCGTAACGCAACATTGCGAGCCGTTCTACTCCCAATCCAAATGCCAATCCACTATACTTTTCTACATCTATATTAGAGTGCTTAAATACTTCAGGGTGAACCATACCGCACCCAAGAACCTCTAACCAACCAGTATGGCTGCACACTCTACACCCTTTGCCACCACAGATCACGCACTCTATATCAACCTCAGCTGATGGTTCGGTAAATGGGAAATATGATGGACGAAAACGCAGTTGAAGATCATCCTGTTCAAAGAAGCTTCGTAAGAAGTCGTGAATCAAACCTTTAAGATCGGCAAAGCTAACTGACTCATCAACTACTAACCCTTCTACCTGATGGAACATTGGGGTGTGAGTAAGGTCTGAATCGCAACGATAGACGCGACCAGGTGCGATAATGCGCAATGGCGGTTCGCTACTCTCCATCACTCTAACCTGCACAGGTGAGGTGTGAGTGCGCAGTACTCTTCCATCTGGAAAGTAGAATGTGTCGTGCATAGCACGAGCTGGGTGGTGCTCTGGAATATTGAGTGCCTCAAAATTGTGATACTCATCCTCAACTTCTGGACCCTCTGCGACCTCAAATCCAACTCTACGAAAGAGTTCTTCAATCCGCTCGAGGGTTCTGCTAACAGGGTGAATTGAACCTTGATGATGACTGCGACCAGGTAGAGTGATATCTATCTTCTCTTCTGATAGCTGTGCATTTAAGATATCTCCCTCTAACTTGGCTCTGCGCTCCTCTATCTGTTGCTGGAGTTTCTGTTTAGAGCGATTAACTAATTGCCCCCTCTCTTTGCGCTCTTCAGCAGGCAGCGATCCTAAAGTTTTTAAAATTTTAGTAAGCTCGCCCTTCTTGCCCAGCGTAGTAACCCGTACTTTATCAAGAGCGGTAAGGTCGGTAGCCTCAGCAATTGCACTCTCAGCATCTTTAACTAAGGTATCTAATTCTATATTCATAAATTTATCTATCACTATTTACTATTTTATTACTGATATCATTATTTGCAACCCAATATTTAGAACGTAAAATTTAGAACATAAAAAAAGCAGCAACTTTCTCTCAAAAGTTGACTGCTTTTTTTACGCATAAGTTCTACTATTTAAGCTTGCTAAATTTAAGAGCACCGCTTATAGAGCGGCTTTAGCTTGCTCTGCAATTGCCGCAAATGCAATCTTATCATGGACAGCAAGATCAGCTAAAACTTTACGATCAACTTCAACTCCAGCTTTGTTAAGGCCGTTAATCATGTTGCTATAGGATAGTCCGTTGTTACGAGCCTCCGCATTAATTCTAACAATCCATAGTGAACGAAACTGACGTTTTTTCTGACGACGATCACGGTAGGCATACTGTCCAGCTTTAGTGACGGCCTGTTTAGCAACGCGATATACTCTACTCCGCGCTCCGTAATATCCGCGCGCCTCTTTTAAGACTTTCTTATGGCGTGCTCTAGCTTGAACACCTCTTTTTACTCTTGGCATATTTTATTCTCCTAGCTTAAGCGTAAGGTAGCATGCGTTTAACCGCATCCGTATTACTTTCGTGAACACCTAATTGACTACGCAACTGACGCTTGCGCTTAGTAGATTTCTTAGTCAAGATATGACTACGGAACCCTTGCCCTCGCTTGAAACCGCCTGACGCGGTACGCTTGAAGCGCTTAGAAGCACCTCGTTTTGATTTCATTTTTGGCATCTTTATCACCTCTATGTAATGTGGGAAAAATCCCATTTAAAATTCTCAGCAGGTGTGCCTTTAACCAAACTGAGACTGAATTAACTATTGTAGCATATAAAAGTGAGGTAGTCACTTCTTCTTTTTAGATCATTTTTTCTTTTTAGAGATTGGACCTATCACCATTACCATCTGGCGCCCCTCCATCTTGGGGAACTGTTCAACCTTGCCGTAGTCAACTAAGTCGGCTTCGATTCTCTTTAACATTTCCATCCCTAACTCACGATGCGCCATCTCTCGTCCACGATAGCGGATAGTGATTTTTGTCTTATTACCCTCTCCCAGAAACTGCATTAGGTGTTTAACTTTAATTTGGTAGTCACCATCTCCAGTGCCAGGACGGAATTTAATCTCTTTAACCTGCATCTTCTTCTGTTTCTTCTTAGCAGCGTTTTTCTTTTTACTCTCTTCAAAAAGAAATTTACCGTAGTCCATCACTTTACATACTGGCGGAGCTGCCTTTGGTGCAACTTCTACTAGATCCAATTCGGCCTCTTCAGCCATTACTAGAGCTCTAGCTAGAGATACAATTTCAGACTCATCACCCTCTGCTCCAAATACGCGAAGCTCCTTTGCGGTAATGTCCTCATTAATCCTATGCTCTCTTACTTTTTCAGGAGCTTTTCCTCTAGCTCCTATTGGTGGATATGCGATCTTAAATTCTCCTAAAAATATATATAATAAACCACTCACTAACTGCTAATTACTTACTATTAACTACCCAACTATCAACTACTACTAACTAAACTAATATACTACAACTAATAATTTATTTAATCAATAAAATTGACAGTAAAACTTTTTTATTTACGCTCTTTCAGATCTTGCTGTAGTCGCTCTATAAACTGATCTATTTTTACTGTGCCGAGATCTTCCCCACCTCTTGCACGAACTGCCACAGCTCCATCTTCCATCTCTCTATCCCCTATAACTAATATGTATGGAACTCGCTGCATAGAGTGTTCACGAATTTTAAGACCAATCTTCTCATTTCTCAAGTCAGACTCTACTCTAAATCCTAAATTGTTTAGTTTAGTCGCTACCTCTTCAGTAAACTGACGCTGCTTGTCTGTAATGTTAACTATTACAGCCTGGATTGGAGCAAGCCAGAGAGGCATAGAGCCAGCATACTCCTCAATTAATATTCCAACAAAGCGTTCGAGTGAGCCGAGTATTGCGCGATGCAACATAACTGGGCTCTTTTTCTCACCACTTTCATCTATGTAGGTCGCATCTAACCGTCCTGGCATTGAGAAGTCAACTTGAATCGTACCACATTGCCACACTCGACCTATACAATCTTTTAGTGAGAACTCAATTTTTGGACCATAGAATGCTCCCTCTCCTGGCTGAAGATCCCAATCTAGTTCGCTTCTATTAAGGGCGGTCTCTAGCGCCTCCTCAGCCTGATCCCAGACATCATCACTGCCTACCCGCTGCTCTGGACGCGTTGAGAGCTTTATGATAACTTCGTTAAACCCAAAGTCTCGGTAGACCTCAAATAGTAGCTCCATAAATGCAGCCACCTCTTGTTGAATCTGCCCCTCAGTGCAGAAGATGTGAGCGTCATCTTGAGTAAAATTGCGCACTCGCATCAATCCATGCAGCGTGCCAGACGGTTCATTGCGGTGACAAGAGCCAAACTCAGCCATACGCAACGGGAGGTCACGATAGCTACGCAGACCTTGATTGTATATTTGAATATGTCCAGGACAGTTCATAGGCTTAATTGCGTAGTCACGATTCTCTGAGTGAGTAGTGAAGATCATATCTCCAAACTTATCCCAGTGTCCAGACTTCTCCCACAGTACTCTATCTATAACTTGCGGAGTGTGCACCTCTTGATAGCCGTGGTGGCGCAATTTCTCACGAATATAATCTTCCACTTCGCGATAGATTGACCACCCTTTACTATGCCAGAAGATCATTCCAGGAGCCTCCTCCTGTGCGTGGAATAGATCTAGCTTCTTCCCTATTTTACGATGATCCCGTTTCTCCGCCTCTTCCAAATTATGAAGATAGGTCTTTAACTGTTTCTTATCAGGGAAGGCAGTTCCATAGATGCGTTGCAGCATCTCATTATTGGAGTCTCCTCGCCAATATGCGCCTGCCAGTTTCATCAACTTGAAACCGCCTTTAAGGTGTCCAGTTGATGGAACATGTGGTCCACGACAGAGATCTATAAAATCACCTTGACTGTATAGGGATAGGGTCTGGTCAGCAGGGATGTCTGCAATAATCTCTGCCTTATATTTTTCACCTTTATTTATAAAAAACTCTACAGCCTCATCTCTGCTCATTTCAGAGCGTTCAAGAGGAAGATTCTGTTTAGCTATCTCAGCCATCTTCTGTTCTATTTTTTTAAAATCATCGGTACTGAATTTATCTTCTCGAGAGAAGTCATAATAGAATCCATTTTCAATTACGGGACCAATGGTTGTCTGAGTCTCAGGATAGAGCTCTTTAACTGCTTGTGCTAGGAGGTGCGCGGTCGAGTGGCGAATTATGTCAAGCCCCTCTATGTCTCTCTTAGTAATGAGTGAAAGATTTACATCACTCTCGATGAGATAAGAGGTATCAACAATAGTGTTATCAATTTTCCCTGCAAGTGCTGCCTTAGCAAGTCCTGGACCTATATCAGATGCCACATCTAAAACAGTAACTGTTTGATCAAAACTACGCTTAGAGCCGTCAGGCAGGGTAATAACTGGCATTATGTAATCTCAATCTAATTTTTAATTTCTGTTTCTAAGCTTTATTAATAATATGGTGGGTGCGAGTGGATTCGAACCACCGACTTCCACCATGTCAAGGTGGCACTCTAACCAACTGAGTTACGCTCCCAAATTAATCGTGGCGAATTTTACACCACAATATAAAAGTATATCAAGATTTAATTTATCTAAACCAAATCTTTTTTTGAGAAATCCATACTCTTATATATTTCAGAGTGTGAATTACTCAACAACTTGAGCTGTTGGTGATACTCCTCAACTGTTGGGATTTTCCCCATCACAGCCGCGATGGTTGAGAGCTCTGCTGAGGCGAGATAGACATCTGAGCTGTTTCCTAATCTATTTGGAAAGTTACGGGTTGAGGTAGATAGTGCTGTACTATTATCAGCAATACGCGCTTGGTTCCCCATGCAGAGAGAGCAGCCTGGCGTCTCTAGCCGTGCCCCAGAGCGCCCAAACACATTATAAACCCCCTCCTCCATTAACTGCTCTCTATCCATTCTGGTAGGAGGTGCGATCCAGAGTCTGGTAGAGAGAGCTGATACATCTTCTAATAGTTTACCCGCCGCTCTAAAGTGTCCAATATTTGTCATGCAGGAACCGATAAAGACTTCATCAACTTTTACCCCCGCAACTTCAGAGAGTTTTTTCGCATCATCAGGATCATTCGGCGCACAGAGAATTGGCTCCACAATGCTGTTCATATCAATTTCAATAACCGCAGCATAAGTTGCATTCTGATCTGCGCGTAAAAGTTGAGGTGATTTTTCTGACGCAGCTAGCCACTGTTCCATTGCAGCAATACGACGCTCTAGAGTTTTCCTACTCTCATAACCATCTTCTATCATTGTTTTGAGAAGCGCAATATTTGAACGCAGATATGCTGCTACGCTCTTCTCGCTTAGGTTGATTGTTGCTGCACTAGCTGAGCGTTCAGCACTCGCATCAGTCAACTCAAACGCCTGTTCTACTGGGAGATCCTCTAACCCTTCGATCTCCAAGATTCGACCAGAGAAGATGTTCTTCTTCCCCTTTTTTTCAACAGTTAGAGCTCCCTGTTTAATCGCAAAATAGGGTATAGCATGCACTAGGTCGCGTAGAGTTATACCTGGCTGTAGATCTCCACTAAATCTAACTAGCACTGATTCAGGCATATCTAAAGGCATAATGCCAGTGGCAGCGGCAAAAGCTACTAGACCAGATCCTGCTGGAAATGAGATGCCTAGAGGGAAACGGGTATGAGAGTCACCGCCCGTGCCGACTGTGTCTGGGAGTAACATTCTATTAAGCCAGGAGTGAATAATTCCATCTCCAGGTTTTAGAGAAATACCTCTGCGCTCCTGCATAAAATTTGGGAGGGTTTTTTGGGTAGTAATGTCTACTGGACGCGGATAGGCCGCAGTGTGACAGAATGACTGCAACACTAGGTCTGCACTGAAATCTAAACAAGCGAGATCTTTGAGTTCATCTCTCGTCATTGGACCTGTCGTATCTTGTGAGCCAACACTGCTCACTCTTGGTTCACAATACTCTCCTGCAGCAACTCCACTTCGTCCACATGCTCTGCCAACCAACTTCTGAGCAAGAGTATATGTGGTTTCAGAATCCTCTGTAGAGTGGATATCAAACTCTGTAAATGGAGATGGATCAGTTCTTCCTAATAGTTTACGAGACTGCTCCGTTAAGGCTCGCCCAATCATTAGTGGAATTCTCCCTCCAGCTTGAACCTCCGCTAAGATTATCTCTGTTTTTAACTTAAATGTAGTGATAAGTTTAGAGCTCTTGTGATCTCGTAACTCACCTTGGAGTGGATAGAGATCTACAGTATCTCCCATATTTAGTGAGGATACGGACATCTCTAGTGGAAGAGTTCCAGCGTCCTCCAGAGTGTTGAAGAATATCGGGGCAATCTGTCCACCAAAGCAGTATCCTCCATCTCTCTTATTTGGGACATACTCTATATCATTTCCAGTATGCCAGAGTAGCGAGTTTGTTGCTGACTTGCGAGATGATCCTGTGCCAACTACATCCCCTACATATACTATAGGGAACCCCTTCTGTTTTAACTCTGCAATCTTCTCCAGCGGATCTCCATCCAAGCCTGCTCGTTTCATCTTTAACATAGAGAGTGCATGTAGTGGAATATCTGGGCGTGACCAAGCATCCATACCAGGCGAGAGGTCATCAGTATTAGTTTCACCTGGAACTTTAAATACGGTTAGGGTTATCTTCTCTGGCAGGGCTGCTCTCTTTTTGAACCACTCTGCAGATGCCCAGCTCTCCATTACTTCTGCAGCACTTTCACTTCCTTTTTTTCGTTTATCGTTAACACTATTAATTGCATCATAAATAAGAGTTGTATGGCTAAGTGCAACTACAGTTGCTGCGACAACTTCAAGTTCATCACTATCTAACGCTGCAATTAGTGGGGCGATATTGTAACCACCACGCATAGTAGCTAACATCTTAACTGCTGCCACCTTAGTTAGTGGGGCAGAAGATACTCCCTCCTCTTCAACTATAGATGCTAAATATTCGGCCTTAACTTTTGCGGCAGCATCAACTCCTGGTGGAACTCTATTTTCTAGCAGATATAGGAGTTCATCTATCTGTTCAATATCTGTTGTAGAGTTCAATAAAGCAGTTATTTTCTCTACCTCTTCAGCAGTTAACGGTTCTGGAGGGAGTCCGTCCGCAGCTCTTCTCTTCTCTTCTACTCTATATTTTTGCAACATACTCTATTTTATCCTCAATATCTATTTTTTCTCTATAATATTATCTGCTTAATGGTAGATCAGCGTTCATCCATCGGAATATAATCGCGTTTAGTGGCACCTAGGTAACATTGACGAGGGCGGCTTATTTTAGAGCTATCATCTCCCATCATCTCATTCCACTGCGATACCCACCCTACAGTGCGTGCCATCGCAAAAATTACGGTAAACATATTTAATGGAATACCTATCGAAAGCATGATTATGCCGGAGTAGAAGTCCACATTAGGGTAGAGTTTGCGCTTTATAAAGTACTCATCAGCTAGTGCCATACCCTCTAATTTGAGAGCCATATCTAACAGTTTTTTATTTTCTACGGAGAGGGCACTCTCACTCTCACTCCCAATACGGTGACAAAGTTTACGAATTATTTTTGCACGAGGATCGTAGTTTTTGTAGATACGATGCCCAAAACCCATCAGTCTAAAGCTATCACTCTTGTCTTTAGCTCGCTCTATATAACTCTCTATACTTTTTTCAGAGCTCATCATATCTTGCAACATACGAATAACAGCCTCATTTGCTCCACCATGAGCTGGACCCCAGAGTGATGCTATCCCAGCAGCAACGGAGGCAAATGGGTTAGCTTCAGAGCTACTAGCTAAACGAACTGTTGAGGTGGAAGCATTCTGTTCATGGTCGGCATGTGAGATCATAATAACCTCTAAGGCTTGAGCGATAAGTGGATCTACTATATATTTATCCGTCGGAAGGTCGAACATCATATGAAGAAAATTTTCCACGTAAGTATAGTCATGTCGAGGATAGACAAACGGCAATCCATTCGCATAGCGGTAACTCCAAGCCGCAATAGTAGGCATCTTGGCGATCAGAAGCTTTGCGGCATCTTTTCTATTTATAGGGTCGTGAATATCTAAATACTTATGGTAGAAAGCGGAGAGCGCTCCCACTACTCCAACCATAATTGCCATAGGATGGGCGTTGGAGTGAAAGCCAGAGAAGAAGCGTTTAATCTCCTCCTGCAGAAGACTATCTTTGGTTATCTCTACTGAAAACTCATCGAGCTCGCTTTGTGATGGAAGATGCCCACAGAGGAGCAAAAATGCTGTTTCTATAAATGAGCTCTCCTCTACTAACTGTTCAATTGGATAACCTCGATACTGAAGCTCCCCCTTCTCACCATCTAGATAAGTTATTTTACTCCAGCAGCTTGCGGTGACTGTAAAACCGGGATCATAGGTGAAGAGCCCGAGCTTATTGTGAAGCGATTGAATGTCTATAATCCGATCCCCTTGAGTAGGTTCAATTATATCTAGCTCAATCGAATTGCCAGTCTGATTATCAGTTATAGTAACTGTGTTTACCCTATCCTTATCTGTGCTCATAATTAAATCTCCTTAATACCGACTGATATATAGTGTGACATCGCATCAGCAAATTCGCTAGTGGTTAACAGGGTTGCTCCATCCATCAATCTCTCAAAATCGTAGGTCACTCTCTTACTCGCAATCACCATCTCTAGGCTCTGTTGAATAAGATCACTCACCTCTTTCCAGCCAATATACTCAAATAGCATCGCTCCTGAAAGAATAATTGATCCCGGGTTGACTCTGTTCTGTCCAGCATATTTAGGGGCAGTTCCATGAGTTGCCTCAAAAATCGCGTGTCCTGTCTGCTGGTTTATATTAGCACCAGGTGCTATTCCAATACCACCCACACTTGCGGCTAATGCGTCAGATATATAGTCGCCATTCAAATTTAAGGTCGCTATTACTGAATATTCAGCTGGGCGTAGTAGAATTTGCTGTAGAAAAGCATCTGCGATTGAGTCTTTAATGATAACCTTTCCAGCCGCTTCTGCCATCCTGAGTGCGTCGTTAGCGGACTCTTCACCAGATTTTTCTTTAATTCTATCGAATTCACTCCAGCTAAAAATCTCTTCAGCAAACTCGCGCTCTGCAAGTTCATACCCCCAACGCTTAAAGGCACCCTCAGTAAACTTCATTATATTACCTTTATGAACCAGAGTTACCGATGGGAGTTTATGTTTTACTGCATAGCTAATTGCCTCTCTAATTAAGCGTTCTGAACCCTCTTTAGATACTGGTTTAATTCCAAATGAGGAGCTATCTGGAAAACGGATATTTGTAACTCCCATCTCATCGAGTAAGAATTTTTTTAATTTATCACACTCTGTTGTGCCGTTGAGGTATTCGATCCCTGCATAGATATCTTCTGTATTCTCTCGAAATACCACCATATTAACTTTTTCTGGATTCTTAACTGGAGTCGGCACTCCTTTAAAGTAGCGAACTGGACGCAAGCAGGTAAATAGATCTAGCTCTTGCCGTAGAGTCACATTTAATGAGCGCATCCCCTCGCCAACAGGTGTAGTCAAAGGACCTTTAATCCCAATTAAATATTTTCGAAAAGCTGCCATAGTCTCTTTTGGAAGCCAGCTCCCGCTCTGGTTAAACGCTTTCTCTCCAGCCAGCACCTCTTGCCACTCAATAGAGCGTTCAGTTCCATAACAGGCAGACACCGCATCATCAAAAACCTGTTGCGCAGCACTCCAAATGTCTACTCCAATTCCGTCACCCTCAATATAGGGGATGATAGGATGGTTTGGAACCATCAACTCATCCCCATTTTTAGTTACTATATTTTCACTTATAGAGTTATTATCCATCTATTGCCTCCTTAATATCGTCAACTGCTGCTTGCAATCTATCCGTAGGGTAACCTTGTAAGTTATTAAGCAGAACTTGCTCCATCTGTCTGCGTTGTCCACCATCATACTCCTTACACCAGTGTTCAAGTAGATGAGCAAGCAGCTGCTGTCGTGATCTATCTTCAAAAAAAATTGTTTCCATATTTCTTTATTCCTTACTATTATTGTCAAGTATTATACACTACTCTCCCTGCCCTCCTCCAGTATAAACTTCCGAAATGCCTGGGCTACTGGAGAGAGTCTCTTTCCTTTTCTGTAGACCAAATGCCATTTGCGCTTAATAGGAAGATCCTCTACATCTAAGATGCGCACTACTTTTGCTTGAAGCTCTAGCTTGATTGTATGAATGGATACTATAGCTAACCCCAACCCTGCTTGCACTGCCTGTTTTATCGCTTCGTTACTGCCAAACTCCATACTAGTCTCTAAATTAAGTTCGCGCTCTCTAAAAAAACGCTCCATTGCAGTGCGAGTGCCTGACCCCTTTTCACGCACTACAAATTTATACTGTTCAACTTCAGATGGAGTAAAAGTGCTCTTTGCCCGCTTTCTGTAGAGTGGGTGTCCTCTACCCACAATCATTACTAATGGATTATCCATAAATGGATCTGCCACCAGATCTAACTTCTCTGGAGGTTGCCCCATGATCACCAAATCTGACTCATTGGATTCCAAGGTTTCTATGAGGCGTTGGCGATTAGTAACATCTAGGGATATGGTTATCTCGGGGTGACGCTGAATAAAAGTTGCAAGCAAATTTGTCGCAAACGAATTTGCTGTAGTCGCCACAACAATTTTTAGATGTCCTTGGCGTACCCCCTTGAGCTCCTCTAGATACTCCTCTACACTCTCTAGCTGCTGAGTAATATTACGACTACTTTTATAGAACTCCTTTCCTGCATCAGTGAGAAATATTTTTTTTCCAAGATGGTCGAATAGAGCTATCCCTAAATTACCCTCTAACTGCCGTATCTGCATAGAGACTGCTGGTTGAGTTAGGTAGAGCTCTTCTGCCGCACGGGTAAAGTTGCTATTATTAGCAACAGCCTCAAAAACTCTCAACTGTCTAAATGTTATATTTATTGCCACTCCTATCTCCTATCATTAAATTTCATCATCTATTTTAACCATAACATATTACTTATGATAATGGTTAAAAAGATTTACTGTTAATTATAGTTAAATACCTCTATTGTTCATCTCACTGGTTTGGGGAACACCCCTTTCCATCGTATATTTTTATATTTTTTTATAACAAACTTGGAGTTTATAGAATGGATCAATCCGCAAGATATGCAGACCTGAATCTAGACGAAGATACGCTATTAAACGAGGGCAAACATATTTTGGTTGCCTACACTATGCACCCTGCTGCTGGCTACGGTTATCTAGAAGTTGCTGCACACATTGCAGCAGAATCTTCTACTGGTACTAATGTTGAAGTGAGTACTACAGATGACTTTACTAAAGGAGTTGATGCTTTAGTATATTTCATTGATGAAGCTGAAGGGATTATGAAGGTAGCTTACCCTATCGACCTTTTTGATCGTAATGTTATTGATGGTCGCACTATGATCGTCTCTTTCCTCACGCTAGCGATTGGTAATAATCAGGGAATGGGAGACTGTGCTGATCTGCAGATGCAGGATTTCTATGTGCCACCTAAGATGCTTGAGCTCTTTGATGGTCCAGCTAAATCAATTAATGATCTCTGGACTATGCTTGGTCGTGACCACGATAACGGCGGTTATATCGCAGGAACAATCATCAAGCCTAAACTAGGTCTCCGTCCTGAGCCATTTGCTGAAGCGGCCTACCAGTTCTGGTTGGGTGGTGATTTCATTAAGAATGATGAGCCCCAGGGTAACCAAGTATTCTGTCCAATGAAAAAGGTTCTTCCACTCGTTCGTGACGCTATGAATCGCGCACAAGATGAGACAGGTGAAGCAAAACTCTTCTCTGCTAACATCACAGCTGATGATTACCATGAGATGTGTGCTCGTGCAGATTATGTACTTGAGACATTCGGTGAAAATGCACCTCGCGTCGCATTCTTGGTTGACGGTTATGTAGGTGGACCAGGAATGGTTACTACTGCGCGTCGTCAGTATCCAAGTCAGTATCTCCATTATCATCGTGCGGGTCACGGTGCAGTGACTTCTCCATCTTCTAAACGAGGCTATACAGCGTTTATTCTTGCTAAAATGTCTCGTCTAATGGGCGCGTCAGGTATCCATGTTGGTACAATGGGATATGGCAAGATGGAAGGCGGTAAAGATGACAGAATCATCGCCTATATGATTGAGCGTGATAGCGTTGATGGTCCTTTCTATCACCAAGAGTGGCATGGTATGAAGCCAACTACCCCAATCATCTCTGGTGGTATGAATGCACTGCGTCTACCAGGATTCTTCGAAAACCTCGGTCACGGTAATATCATCAACACCTCTGGTGGTGGCTCTTATGGTCATATTGATAGCCCTGCTGATGGTGCAACGTCACTACGTCAATCTTACGAGTGCTGGAAACAGGGAGCTGATCCAATTGAGTTTGCGAAAGATCACAAAGAGTTCGCACGCGCATTTGAGTCATTCCCACATGATGCTGACTCTATCTTCCCAGGATGGAGAGATAAACTAGGCGTTCATAAATAACAATTCAGCTCACCCATAAAATTCACCATCTCTGCGTTGCAAAATGCTCATTTACACTAGTAAACTCACATTTTGCACCTTGACCTGATGAATTTTAGAGGCAATCTGAATCGTTATTTCATTAAGAAGCCCACTTCAGCGATCTACATTTATTTCGTTGGAGTGGGCTTTTTTAATTTAAGTCTTAACCGTTAAGTGCTAAATTATTAGTATTTAACCGTTAATATTTTTCGATAAACAACTTTAAATATAACCTGTAACGCATTATTAAATATAAAGGTAATCATTATGTCAGAGATAGATAGCAAGCAGTATGAAATCAACACAGAGCCATATTATGAGTCTCAAGGTGATGAGGTCGCACTATATGAAGCCGCCTATGCAGCCCGCCTTCCAGTAATGGTGAAAGGCCCTACAGGTTGTGGGAAATCCCGCTTTATTGAGTATATGGCATGGAAACTGAAGAGACCTCTTATCACTGTTGCTTGTAATGAAGATATGACTGCGTCAGATCTAGTTGGTCGTTATCTACTCGATGCTAATGGAACTCGTTGGTTGGATGGTCCTCTAACTGTAGCTGCACGCATCGGGGCGATCTGTTATCTTGATGAGATTGTTGAGGCTCGTCAAGACACCACGGTAGTGATTCACCCTCTAACCGACCACCGTCGCACTCTACCTTTAGATAAAAAAGGGGAGTTAATTGATGCTCATCCAGATTTTCAGATGGTGATCTCCTACAATCCAGGTTATCAAAGTTTGATGAAGGACCTTAAGCAGTCTACTAAGCAGCGTTTTACTGGTTTAGATTTTGACTACCCTTCCGCTGCTTTAGAGAGCAAAATCGTCCAAAAAGAGACTGGAATAGATCAAGAGACTGCTGAAAAATTAGTCCAGATTGCAGAGAGTGCGCGTAATCTTAAAGGGCATGGGTTGGATGAGGGAATATCAACTAGATTGCTCGCTTACGCTGCCAACTTAATGGATAATGGAATTGAAGCAAAAGCTGCCTGTCGTATGGCTCTAGTCAGACCTATTACTGATGACGCTGATATTAGAGAGACCTTAGATCATGCAGTTGACGCCATTTTTGGGTAAAAAATTGGATGTATATCAAACAGGAAAAAAGTGCAAAAATTCAGCTGACGGAAGATGAGAAAGCCACTTATCGAGAAAAACTTAAGTGTGGATTCAGTGAAATTGACGACCATTTTGATGACTATCTCAGCGCTGCGCTGAGCCAGTTCTCTACGGAAGCGGTTGAGGCATATCTAAAAGGTGCTTCCACTATCTGTATGATTGGGCGTGGCGTAAGCCCAGTTCTCACCTTTCTGGAAGAGATGCCAGATATAGTCTCTCGCTCTGGAGAATCTATTATTGAGAAGAGCTTCACTATGGTGTGGGATCTTTCACGCACTCCAAATGGAGCGGCTATCATCCCCTTTCTAAATACTCTCTCAGAAGCCTCTAAGAGACTCCCAACTGAAAAGCAGCTAGATTGTTACTTTGATCTTATCCACCACCTTGCAGAGAAGACTACCGGCTCCATCCACGGTTTTCACAGCACTATTCCAAGTCCAGGATTGCCAGAGTTTTTGCAACAGTCTCCATTTCTACTCCATCAAGTTTCGATCGAGGGGCTGCGTAAATGGGTAGATTATGGAATTAAACACTACAATAATCACCCTGATCGGCAACGAGACTACTTTAATCTTGATACTGCAGATAGTAAAGCGATGCTGCAGAAGGAGCAAGATGGCACCCTCTTTGTTGATAATGAGAAAAAACTGGATCTCTTTATGCGCTCGATGTGGGAAGAGGGAGTTCACCTTGTCCCCTACTCTCCTGGATATGATCTACTGCGTTCTCCGGTACCATACTTTACTGTCGATGGAATGCGTATCCCTGATGTCTATAAAGGTCGAGATGGCGTAACTGGTCTCGACCGTTACCGTGCGGTGATGGGACATATGGCTGCCCACCGTCAGTGGTCGAAACCGATTGTTGCAGATAACTTCAGCCCTTTTCAGCGCCTCACTATTGAGATGATTGAAGATTCACGAGTAGAGTATCTGCTAATGCAGCGTTACCCAGGTATGCGTAAGATATTTAGGGCTCTCCACCCAACTCCAATTGAAGAGAGCTGCTCTCCTGAAGAGGAGTCTTGTATTAGGCATCGTACCACCATGCTCTCCCGAGCGCTATTAGACCCTGAACATGGATACAAAAATCCAATCTATCAGGAGTATAGAGATAAGTTCATGGATATTATGGAGCAGGGTGAGAGTTCTACTCAAGAGATCGCATCACTTGGTTCACTCTTTGTCGCAAAAACTAGGCTCCAGAGCGATCAGAGTGCCAATATGCGTTTTGAAGATACGGTCATCGACTACCGAGACGATAGCCGTCATATGTGGAAGTTTATCGAGGAGGGAGATGAGGAGGAGATGTTTGAGACTAAACGCGATGCTTCTATTGATGAGAAGGAGTCAGAGGGGCTTCCTCCCCGCCACTATAATGAGTGGGACTACAGTAGTAACACCTATCGTCCAGACTGGGTAACACTTTATGAGGCAAAACATCCTGCTGGTGAGGCGAAGGATATTGATCAACTGCTTGAGAAACATAGCGGACTAGTTAAGCGAATGAAGCAGATGCTAGAACTTCTTAAACCACAAAATTATGTACGTATCCGTTACCAAGAGGATGGGTCGGAACTAGATCTTGATATCGCTATACGCTCCCTTATTGATTTTAAAAGTGGGGCTAATCCAGATCCACGCATCAATATGGATCACCGTAATGATGGACGCGATATTGCCGTAATGCTCTTAATTGACCTTTCCGAATCGCTTAACCAGATTCCAAATGGGTCTGAGCAGACTCTGCTTGAGCTCTGCCAGGAGGCAACCGCCCTCCTCTCTTGGACCATTGAGCAGCTCGGTGACTCTTTTGCGATTGCTGGATTTCACTCCAATACTCGCCATGATGTGCGCTACCACCATATTAAGGGTTATGGTGAACATTGGGGCGATGAAGTAAAATCTCGTCTTGCTAAAATTGAGGCTGGCTACTCCACCAGAATGGGGGCAGCAATTCGTCATGCATCTCACTATCTAGAGGGGCAGAAAGCAGACAAAAAATTGATGCTAATCTTAACCGATGGTGAACCTTCAGATGTCGATGTCGAGGATGAAGCTCTGCTCATTCAAGATAGCCGTAAAGCTATCCAGGAGCTGGATGAGAAGGGAATCTATCCATTCTGTATCTCATTGGATCCAAATGCGGATGAGTATGTGCGAGATATATTTGGGCAGAAGTTTGTAGTTATTGATAATGTAGAGAAGTTGCCTGAAAAGTTGCCGACTCTATTTGCCTCTCTAACTAAGTAACTAGCGCTTACTTTGAAGGCTCGGTACTGCTACCGCTAACTCCCATGTTGTCAGTCCAAGTTACGGTTACTTTATCTCCCTTACTACCCTCTACCTTAATACGCAGATAAGGGTTTTTAGAGATAGTAGAGTTAATATCCGCCTGCATAAAGAGTTCGCCATTCACTTCTGCTATAACATTTTGAATAAAATGTTTAGGGATAATCTTTCCACTTTTTTTATCCTTTCTTAGCCCAGTCTCCATTGGATGACTTAACAGACATTTGATATCGATAACTCCATCCCTCTCTTTTGCTCTTAGTTTTACTGCTCTTTTAGCCACTATAATATCTCCTATAACTTAATATATTAACCGCCACAACCACCGATAGTCACTTTAATTTGTGCTTTCGTATAGAATGTTCCAGTTGCTGTTTTAACCACTCCATAAACATCACCAGTCTTACTCATTTTTAAGCGAGTAGATACGAAGGCTAGAGCTTTTTGTTTAAAGTTGTAAGTTGCTGCTAATGGAGTACCGTTAGCAGCTGCTAAAACACTAATACTCTCAACTTTACCCTCAACACCTGACGCATCAATAGTAATAGGAACTACAGCACCATTCTCGGCAATCTCTGGCATATCAAGTTTTATTGAACTAGTAGAGACTCCAGTATTCATCATATTTTTAGACTCCATTACTGCCTTAGGCCATGCAGCTAACACTACACGAGGAGTTAACAGGCCAGCACTAAGGGCTACGCCAATAGTTCCCCCAGCTATAGTCCCTTTCATAAATAACCTTCTCTTCATAACATACTCCTTTTTAATTCTACACTCTATTCATAAATTCCCAATAATTTATTGAAACATCTTATTGAATAATTGACTACTCAATTTTAAATAATATCTTATAGGATGTCGATCTTTTTTTAATATCTTTTTTAACTATGCGTTGTTACATTAACCTCTTCATTAAGCTTTCTTATCTTAGATTTGGGTTATGTTTATATTTAAGTTTTAGCAAGTAGCTCAAGTAACTCATCTTCGTTCATAATAGGAACCCCAATTTTTTTAGCTCTGTCGTACTTAGATCCTGGCTTCAAACCACAGATAAGCGCCGTACTGCTCTTGGAGACACTCCCTGTAACTTTAGCTCCGAGTTTTTGAAGACGCTCTTTAGCTTCAGCTCTTTTTATCTTACTTAAACTTCCTGTAATCACATAAGTTCTACCTGTTAGTGTTGCATTACTTACTTGTGATGCAGATACAGATTCATACTCCCATTTAACTCCTGCAGCTAATATTATATCTATAACCTCAATATTATGAGCCTGCTCAAAGAATGTAATAATATTATTAGCCACAACCTTGCCAACATCAGCTACCTCTTGAAGCTGATCTTGCTTTGCAGAGATGATGAGGTTCAGTTCTCCAAAATGGTGCGCCATTGATCTTGCTGTAGCCTCCCCAACCTCTGGAATACCTAATGCATAGATAAAACGAGAAAGGGTGGTCTGCTTAGAGCTCTCAATAGCATCTAAACTATTTTGTGCTGACTTAACTCCAACTCTATCTAAAGTAGTTAACTGTTCTAAAGTAAGTGTAAACAGATCAGCAGGAGTTTTTATCAACTCTCGTTCCACTAGTTGTTCAATCAATTTACCTCCCACTCCATCTATATCAAGCCCTCTCCTTGAGCAGAAGTGCCATATCGCTTCACTTCGTTGTGCTGCACAGTAGAGTCCTCCACTACAGCGAGCCACAGTTTTCTCCTCTTCACGAATAACTTTTGAGCCGCAGACTGGACATACCTTGGGCATCTGCCAACTATCTTCTCTATTTAGCTCAACCCCAATTCTACGCACTACTTCAGGAATAACATCCCCTGCTCTTCGCACCACAACTCTATCTCCTGCTCTGAGATCTTTACGCTTAACTTCATCCTCATTATGCAGGGTAGCATTGGAGACGGTCACTCCACCCACCTCTACAGGCTCCAATCTTGCAACAGGGGTTAGTGCTCCGGTGCGTCCAACCTGAATATCGATAGCAAGAAGATTCGTAGTAACTTCTTCTGCAGGAAACTTCCATGCAATTGCCCAGCGAGGAGCGCGTGAAGTTGATCCTAATTTTTGTTGAAACAAGAAGTCGTTTACTTTGTAGACCACTCCATCAATTTCATAAGGTAGAGCTTCTCTCCGTTCTGCAAGATCATCAAATACATTTATAATCTCACTGACACCCTCTACAACTCTACTCTCAGTAGAGATAGGAATGCCCCATATACTCAGTTGAGCAATTAGTTGTGAGTATGTATTATAGATCTGTGTATCATCTTCACTCTCCAGAACTCCAACTCCATAACTTATAAAAGAGAGGGGGCGAGTTGCGGTGATAGTTGAATCAAGTTGACGCAGACTACCAGCTGCTGCATTTCTAGGGTTAGCGAACATCTTCTCCCCCTTCAGCTGCTGACTATTATTCAACTTTTCAAAATCTTTTTTTGAGATGAAGACCTCTCCTCTAACCTCCAAACTATGAGGAATGTTATCTCCTTGCAAGCGTAGAGGTATAGATGGGATAGTACGAATATTTATTGTTACATCTTCTCCACTTAATCCATCACCTCTGGTCGCTCCTCGTTTTAATACTCCATCTACATATAGGACAGTTAATGCCAACCCATCTAGTTTTGGTTCCACCACATATTCAATTGGAATTTTATTGGTGTCGCTTACCTTATGCATCACCATATCAACTATACGCTTATCAAACTGCTCCATCTCATCTTGAGAAAATGCATTATCTAATGAAGCCATTGGCAGTTTATGAGTTGCAGATTCAAACTGTTTCAAAATATCACCACCAATCCGCTGAGTTGGTGAGTCTATAGTTTTCAACTCCGGGAACTCCAACTCTAATTGCTGAAGCTCTCTAAACAGTAGATCGTACTCAGAGTCTAATATTTCTGGAGCATCTAAAGTGTAGTACCTATAGTTATGATGGTTGAGTTTCTCTCTTAGTTCAGAGGCTCGCACTCTATCACCACTCTTTTTAGTCTGAGATTTCAGCACGGCGGCGCTCTAGCTCTTGATTGTATTCAAACTCATAAACTTGGTCACGCAGACGCTGAAGTGCATAAGGTTTGAGCTCTCGACGCGCACCATCACAAACCACCCCTCCAAGACCTCGAGATAACTGGTATGCAATCTCAGACATGCTCTCAAAAGAGAGCTTGCCTGAATGTTCACGAGGAAGCTGAAAAAACAGTGCAATTCCTGTTGTCTTTAGATCCAATATGCTACTCTGTTCAAAAATCCCTGGCATCAATATATTGCTTACTGTAAAGAGTAGCGTTCTCTCTTGTTTGCCATCTTCGCTATCTGCGTATGCATGGTATAGTTTTGTTTTACCAAGCTCAAGTCCTGCGGCAGTAAACTCTCTTATTAAATCCGCACCTTCAAAACAGTCCCCCTCTTCAGCCATAACTGAAATAGTTACAGCTAAGACTGTATTAGTATTATCACCTGTTTTTCCTTCAGACTTATCGGCAGAGATATCTGACTTAAGTTCTGAACTTAACTCGGAATCACCATCTGAATCTATCTCAATATAACTCTCCTCAACCTGCATTGAATCTAACTCTCCACCACCACTACGCGGAGAGTGGAGTAGCTCTTCTTCATCCCCTAGAATCCACTCATCAATGTCGATAGGGTCATGGTAGTAATCTCCGGCATTTCGCTCTAGTGAGCTACAAGTTTTTTTAGTTGTTTTTTTTGGGATTAAAACTCTTTCAAGTTTTTCTCTAATAGTAGATATAAAAGCCATACCTTAACTCCGCACCATCGCCTGAGCCTCTTCTATATCAACTGATACCATACGAGACACTCCAGGTTCATGCATAGTTACACCAGAGAGTTGATCCGATATCTCCATAGTTGCTTTATTATGGGTGATGAAGATAAATTGAACTCTATCTGACATCAACTTAACCATATTACAGAAGCGCCCTACATTTGCCTCATCTAGTGGCGCGTCGACCTCGTCCAGCATGCAGAATGGGGCTGGATTCAATTCAAATATAGAGAATACGAGTGCTACGGCGGTAAGCGCCTTCTCACCACCAGAGAGAAGATGAATTGTACTATTTCTCTTGCCAGGAGGTTGGGCCATTATAGTGACTCCGGTATCTAATAGATCATCACCCGTCATCTCTAGATGTGCTCGTCCACCACCAAATAGTTTGGGGAAGTTTGCTTTTAGCCCATCGTTAATCTTCTCAAATGTATCTTTAAATCGGCTTCTGGTCTCACGATCAATTTTAGCTATAGCATCTTCTAAGATTTTTAGAGCCTCTAACAGATCATCATTCTGTTCATCAAGATATGTTTTTCTCTCTGATTCACTCTGGTACTCTTCAATTGCAGCTAAATTAATAGGACCGAGTCTTGTTATCTTCTGCTCTATATCACTAACCAGTTGCTGCCACCTCCCCACTGTGGCACGACCTCGTTCCTCGGTTATATCAGCATCTAATGTCCTTAATAGTGTATCTCGTCCATAACCGCTCTCTTGAAGCTGCTCATCCAAAGTTTGACGACGCACATGAATCTCTTGTTTATCTAGCACCCTCTTCTCATGCACTACCCTTAGATCTTGGACTTCACGCTCTATTCCTATTCTCTCCCCATCCATCTCCCTAAGTTTATGCTCTATCTCTTCAAGCTGACGACGAGCATCCATAAGCTCATTCTCTACTAGCAACTGTTTAGCAAGCTCCCCCTCAAGCTCTTGCTTTAGCGCTGTGATCGGCTCCTTAATATTCTCCCTATCAGCACTGATCTCAATTTTCCTCTTTTCACTAGAGGCTAGTTGCTCCTCCATACGCACCAACCCATTACGAGTTGACTCTAAACGAGTTCTAGACGATTCAATCTCTACCGTAATCTTATGAAGTTGATCCCTCTTCTCTCGAGCACTATCTCGTGCTCTATCCATATTTTCACGCAACACTATCTTATGAGAATCCATCTTATCTCGTTTAGATTCACTCTCTTGCATAGCTTCCAAAGCAACCTCTAATTTAGCCCTAAGAATATGGATACTCTCTTCAGCCTCCTTCTCATCACTATTTATTCTATGCAACTCTACAGCGATACTCCCTCTTCTCTGGTCAGCTTGCTCTTGACGAGCCTGCTTTCCACTCAACTGCGCCTTTGCAGTACCAATCTTAGATGCACGCTGCTCAAGCTCTCGCTGCTCCTGCTCTAACTTCTGCTCTTGCTCTTTCTGTGAGTTATTAGCTAAATTTATCTTAGCAGCTAAAACCTCTAAAGCTGCCTCTAACTCTTGCTGGCGCTGCTTAAGATCTCGAATAGATTGCTCTCTTTGGAGTACACCTTCTGCGCGATCATCTTCCCGTACTATTTGTGACCAGTTATGTCCAATCCATACCCCTCCATTTTTAGTAACTAGAGATGCACCTGCTCTAAGCTGAGAACGCAGCTCAAGCGCTAGTTCTAAATTCTCAACTCCATAAACTCCCTGTAACAATTCGTCAACACCACTGCCCATTTTAATTACTGAATCCTCACTCAATAGTGAGGTCAACGGAGTTGCTCCAGTCAGCTCTATCTCTGTTATCTGCTCTAATGAAGATGCGGAACTATCTGCGCTCTGCGCACTACCTTGGATAAAGCTTACCATTCCTTTTTTAAGCTTAGATGAGCTCTGCAGCAACTCACTATCACTATTAACGCTCACTGCCTCTAAATAATCCCCAAGAACAGTCTCTAGTGCTTGCTCCCAGCCCGGCTCTACTGTTAATAATTCCGCTAAACGGGGAGCATCTGCCATTCCACTCTGTTGTAACCAATTTTTAATACCGCTTTTATCTCTTCCTAGAGCATCTTGTTGTAGCGCCTCCAATGAAGTTAATTTACCACGCAGGCGTTGTAGTTCGCTACGCTCACTATTCTGTTGCTCAGAAAATTTGCGCACCTCCTCTCGTTGAGCAGTTATTGAACCTCTCAAATTTCTTAAATTATCTCTCTGCTGCTGTAGCTCTAACTCACCCTTTTCAAGAGTTTTGCTCTCTTCCAGAAGAGAGTTTATATCTACAACGGGGAGAAGTTTCTGTTCATCGTGCAGTCTCTGCTGTTGATTGCGTCCACTCTGCTGTTGGCGCTCTAACTGTTCAATCTGTGAACGAGATATCTCAGCATCTCTAGTAGGGTCGTTGGCTGAACGGTTGAATTCTTCAAACTCACTCTGCCACTCATGCCAAGCATTTTCCGCACTCTCCCACTCTCTACTAAATACAGCATCCTCCTCGGTTAGCTTTTTCCACTCAGGCTCATCTCTCTTTAGATTTTCCTCTAACTCAATAATGCGTTGTTGGTCTGATTTCATCATAGCATTAGCTTCATGCCAACTCTCTTCAACCTTCTGTAGATCACTCTCAAGCTGGGACCGTCTCTCTCTCATCCCTTTTAAGTTCTGTTCAGTACGGGCAATCTCTGCTCCCACCTCATAAAATCTGCCTTGTATTTTGTTAAATGAATCATTTGATTCAGAGTGCTTTTCACGACTCTTCTCAATATCAGCTTCAACTCCTCGCTGCTTCGCTATCTTCTGTTGGACTGCTAACTCTGCCTGGCGTGCAATCTTATCTTGTTTACTGGCTTGCTCATCATAATCTCGCCAACGCAGTGCCAAGAGCTCTGCTTGTAGAAGACGCTCTTCCTCTTTTAGTTTACGATATCGTTTTGCGGTTTGAGACTGTCGTTCTAGACGACGCAACTGCTTTCCTAACTCTTCCCGCAGATCATTAATGCGATCAAGATTCTCACGGGTATGGCGCATCCGTGTTTCAGTCTCTCTGCGGCGCTCTTTATATTTGGAGATTCCTGCAGCTTCTTCAATTAGTACTCGTAAATCATCTGGTTTCGCCTCTACAAAACGAGAGATCATCCCTTGCTCAATAATTGCGTAACTGCGTGGACCTAGACCTGTACCTAGAAAGAGATCCATAATGTCACGGCGACGGCACTTAGTTCCATTCAGATAGTAGCTAGATTTACCATCTCGTGATCCTTTGCGCTTAACAGAGATCTCACTAAAACTTGAGTACTGTCCCTGTAATTTACCATCGGCATTATCAAAAATTAGCTCTACTGATGCGTGCCCTACAGGCTTTCTACTGCTAGAGCCATTAAATATTACATCAGACATGGAGTCACCGCGCAGCTGCTTGGCAGAGCTCTCTCCCATAACCCAGCGCACCGCATCAATTATATTTGATTTACCACAACCATTAGGACCAATTACTCCCACTAGATTACTGGGAAATGGTACTGTGGTTGGGTCTACAAATGATTTGAAACCAGCAAGTTTAAGTGTTTTTAATCGCATCTACTAATGTCTATATATTCTTAATATGTATCTTCTTAATGAAATGGCGTATAATACCACTTGAGAACACTTTGTAGTGTTAAATTTTTCATAGTAATTGTAGAGTATTTTAGAGAGTATTTATGCCTAGTAGCCCAAGCACCGAATTAGAGACCTTCGATAATCCAACCCCAGAACGCGACTACACAATACGCATAAACAGTCCTGAATTTACCTGCCTCTGCCCTAAAACTGGACAGCCAGATTTTGCCACTTTAGAGCTGGAGTATATTCCAGATCAGCAATGTGTAGAGCTTAAATCATTCAAGCTATATGTCTGGTCATACCGCGATAAAGGCGAATTTCATGAGGCTGTTACTAACCATATTCTCTCTGACTTAATTGCTGTAACTCAACCTCGTTTTATGCGTTTAACTGCTATATTTAATGTGCGTGGTGGAGTATACACCACCGTTATTGCAGAGCATAAGGCAGTTAACTGGGAGTCATCTCCAGTTGTTAAGCTACCTTAATTTTATCAGTTGAGGTAGGAGTGGGCGTTACTATTTCAGTCAATTAACTTCTTAGCCTCTTCTATACTTATTCCGGATGAGACTAAGGCTGTCACTGCTGTCTCAATAGAAGAATTTTTTCTAGCTATCTCTTCTTCTACTTTTCGCTTTTAGGTAGGGTATCTGTATGATGTCGCTGTCGTGGGTTAGGCCTTCGATAAACTCCTCTTTTGTCTCCAACTCACTATTTGTGGCGTGGTCTATGTAGCTTCTTTTGACATGGACAATTGTGGCAGTGAGGTGTTGGAGTTTGCGCCCTAATAAAGTGGGGAATTTAATGGGTAAGGGAGAATGGTGGTATTTTCTCAACACTAAGTGCAAGAAAAAGAGAGTGATAAATTCAGGCTAAAAGATTCTGACTAAAAAATCCAAACTAAGAATCGCAATAGAATAAAAACAGCTGTGTAGTATATCGCTGGCAAAATCAATAGCAGCGGTATGCCTAGTAACATCTCCACCATTCCAGCCTGTTCAGAAAGTATTATCTGTAAAAAATCTTTCTCTAGTAATACCCACCAAAACCAGAGCAGACTTCCTGCTCCTCCAACCAGCTCCCCACTCTTCTGTAGAGTTGGAGAGAGTTCAATCTGTCGAAATTGCTCTAGTGTCATTTTACAGCTTCGATATCCATTCTAGATTTAGATAACCACCACCATCAGCATCATCTCCTGCAATGACTTTACACTCACTATCTGGTTCACCTAAACCATCCAATACTAAAGCTGCCCCACTAAAGTCATCTTTATCTGTATAGCCATTCACAGTAATTACAGTCTTTAAACCAGCTGCTTGAGAAGATAGAATTCCATTGCGAGAGTCTTCAAAAGCTATACAGTCCGCAGCATCTAACCCTAACTCATCTAGTACATAATTGTATATATCGGGAGCCGGTTTCTTGTTTGGGATAATATCTCCAGCCCCAATAACTTTAAACCAAGCCGCAGCTCCAGGAAAGAGCGCATACTCTAACAGAGCGGATACATTCTGTGGAGTTGTAGTTGTTGCAATTGCGAGGGTAACTTTAGCATTATGAGCCTCAGTTAACAGACGACGCACGCCACTACGGAGTGGGATTTTACCGTCCTCTAATAGCTTAACAAAGTGACGAGTTTTAGCCGCATGTAGCTCAGCTATCCACTCTTTCATATCTCCAACTTTAGGAATTGATGGTTTTTTACTATCAATAAAGTGGAGAATTCTCTCCTTACCACCTGTAACTGAGAGTAGCTCACCGTAGAGCTCCTCACTCCAATTCCACTCTAATCCAGCTTCATTAAATGCGAGGTTAAAAGCGACACGATGTCCGTCCCGCTCTGTGTCAGCTAAAGTTCCATCCACATCAAAAATAAGTGCTCTCATATTTATATCTCTTAATTAGTTTCTCAATAATTTATTAAACTACAAGCCCCTATTTAACTACAGCTGTAGCTAAATAGAGGGCTGATTATAACATGAACCCTTATAATCTCTTACGATATAAATTGCAAATCTCTTAATAATCTGTTAATAATACACAGTTATTAGTGACTATTAGTGATGTATTGATAGTTTTAGAATTGCTTACTTATAAAATTGAAGAGGATATATGATGGCTACCGTAAAGAAAAAGACAGTTAAAAAGAAGAAGATAGCGACAAATAAAACGGTAGCAGTAAAAAAGAAAGTAGTTAAAAAAAGTCCATCTAAGAAAAAGTCAGTGAAAAAAAGTATCGCTAAGAAAAAAGTTGTTAAGAAAAAAGTAGCCAAAAAGAGTGTTGTTAAGAAAAAAGTTGTAAAGAAAAAGGTGGCTAAAAAGAGCGCTGTTAAGAAAAAAGTCGTAAAGAAAAAGGTGGCTAAAAAGAGCGCTGTTAAGAAAAAAGTCGTAAAGAAAAAGGTGGCTAAAAAGAGTGCTGTTAAGAAAAAAGTCGTAAAGAAAAAGGTGGCTAAAAAGAGTGCTGTTAAGAAAAAAGTCGTAAAGAAAAAGGTGGCTAAAAAGAGCGCTGTTAAGAAAAAAGTCGTAAAGAAAAAGGTGGCTAAAAAGAGCGCTGTTAAGAAAAAAGTTGTAAAGAAAAAGGTGGCTAAAAAGAGCGCTGTTAAGAAAAAAGTTGTAAAGAAAAAGGTAGCTAAAAAGAGCGCTGTTAAGAAGAAAGTTGTAAAGAATAAGGTGGTCAAGAAAAAAGTGGCTAAAAAAAGTGCGTCACCAGTAAGTGGTTCGATAAAAAAACTGACGAATAACAGTCAGTTAAAAGGAAGATCTAAAGTAGCATCTAGAAGAAAATCAATTCAGCATCTGCCAGGAAATATTAAGCCATATAAGAATAAGCGTGGTGAAATCTATATGAATACTGAACAGAAAGCCCACTTCAAAAATATCCTACTATTTTGGAAGCACGATTTAATGGCGGAAGTTGACCGCACAGTTCACCACATGCAAGATGAGACCATCCACCTTGCTGACCCAAATGATCGAGCAACCTTAGAGGAGGAGTTTTCACTTGAGCTGAGAACTCGTGATCGTGAACGCAAACTTATTCGTAAAATTGATAAAACTCTGCATGAACTAGATTCGGATGAGTATGGATATTGTGAATCTTGCGGCATAGAGATTGGAATTCAACGCCTTGAAGCTCGCCCTACTGCCAACCTCTGTATCGACTGTAAAGAGTTACAAGAGATCAAAGAGAAGACTACTTAATTTTATTCGATCGCTTGGCTTGGATGGGAGAGTGAAAAAGCAGTTAAAGGGGCGTTTTGCTCCCTCTCCTAGCGGAGACCTCCATTTTGGATCACTAGTTGCTGCAGTAGCAAGCTATCTAGAGATAAAAAAAACTGATGGAGAGTGGTTGGTAAGAGTTGAAGATATAGATCCACCACGAATAGTAGAGGGTGCTAGCAGTGCCATACTGCAGAGCTTAGAGTCTCACCATCTCTATTGGGATGGTGAAGTTAGCTATCAAAGTAAGCGTATCCACCACTATCAAGAGGTGATGGAAAATCTAAAAAGATCCAACCTTATATATGGATGTGAATGTAGCCGCAAGCAGCTAAAAGGGGTATATCCCTACCCTAAGCTATGTCGTAATCTTACTCTGCCAATTAACCACATCTCAACAAATCAGCGTAACTATGCGCTTCGTATTAAAACTAAATCAGAAGAGATAAATATGAGTGATCTCTGGCTTGGAGATCTATCTTGGAATATGGAGAGCGATATTGGGGACTCTATTTTACAGCGTGCAGATGGCATATTTAGCTACCACCTGGCTGTTGTAGTTGATGATTTTTTACAAGGTATAACTCAAGTAATTAGAGGCTCTGATCTGCTCGATTCAACCCCCATACATATTCACCTCCAACAACTTCTTGGTTACAACACCCCGCAATATGGACACATTCCGACAGCAACCAATAGTGATGGTGTTAAACTTAGCAAGCAGTATGGAGCCAAGCCACTTAACAACAACTCTCCTCTAGATAATATATTTCTGGCTCTTCAGTTTTTAGGAGCTAACCCACCCAGCAAACTCAGAGATCACTCTTTAGACACGCTTTGGAGTTGGGCTTTAGAGAACTGGAAAACCAGGTAATTTATGAATAATCCCACTCAACAATTTACCAACAATAAACAAAATACCTACCTAGAGAAGTTTAATGGTTCATTTAACAGCCTTTTACAGTGGGATGATCTTACAGAATTTTGGAGACTACTTAGTAGAAGCGAAGAGTCTTGGTATATATACACTGTTGGAAAACTGCCACCAACTGAGCCAACCACATCTAAAATATTTATCAGTTTCATAGAGGAGATTGATAAGTTACTGCGCCGAGAACATGATAGTCGTATCTGTGGAATTGTCTATAGTGACAACAGCAAGTTCCCTAGTATAGTTAAGATATATGATCCTAACAATCTTGGGATTTCATGTGGCTCCAGCGAGACCCCTCCTCTACCTGGATGGGTACTCTCTTTAGATCCACCAGAAGATTTAGAGCCGGTTCAGATATTACCAAATAATCGCAAACGCTGGTGGAGTAGAGTGTTAGGCAATTAACTCCCGCAAAACTACAGTAGCATACGCCCCTGCGGGTAACCAAAACGAGAGCTCTAGATTGCTTGCTGAATCTACTCCATCAAGCATACGCCAACTCATATCTTCTGGAATAAGGCGTAGAGAGCGTCTTCCGTGCTCCATTCTTGCACCAGCTAAACCATGCTGCATATCCGCAAACCTTTCAATCCCTTGCACTACCGACTCTTCTAGCTCTCTAGCCGCAGCACTGCTCTCTAACTCACCATCCCCCCAGAGTGGCGCAGATGGATGAATATCGTGCTCCCGTAACCTACGCTCAACTTCACTATCGATCTCCTCTTGATGAAAATATGCTTTGCTTTTATCTAAAGAGTAGACCTCTCCAACTAAAGCTCTATTCCAGGTTTCAGAAGCAACTCTATGCGATAGGATATGGTTAAATATTTCCGAACGAACTGAAGATAACAGCAACCCTCGCTCATGCCGACCCCGTGGTTTATATTTTTTATCAAACATCTGCAGAGCTTTAGCCACATTACTACCGCCTCTCCCAAAACGCTGTTCACCAAAATAGTTTGGGACTCCCTCTCTCTTAATTTGTTCCAATCTCTGCTCTAATTTTTCCACCGAACCATTTAAGTCACTGCTATACTCTATATTTCGTAGGATCAGTTTAAACCAGTTACCTCTTAACGCACCAGTGCGAATCTTTCTATTATGCAACTCAGCTTTAACTACCTTTAGATAACCACCATACTCTGTTTCACACTCTAGCTCACTCCAGTCTGGCGGAGCTTTTCCCATTAAGTCAACAGAGAACCACTGCTGAGTAATTGCAGCTCTATCTTTAAGACCAGCCACTCCCACATCTCTGCGTTTAAGCCCCATAAATTTTGCGATCTTAGTTGCTACTTGATCACTATTCATCTCTCTCTTTTCGATCCTCACCATCTGATGTTGCCCTTCGCCAGTTGGTGAAAAGCCTAGATCCTCAGTAACTCTAAAATCTTCTGGACAACTTTTAATTTCCGCCTTAGCTACTGGGCCACCATGAGCGAATGAGAGCACTTCACTCATCTTCAACACTCTGAAGTAGAGTTACAGCATGTACTGCGATCCCCTTCTCCTCCCCGATAAAACCTAACCGCTCTGTAGTCGTTGCTTTCACACTTACTTGGTCTAATTTTAGCTTTAATAGATAAGTAAGTTTTTCGCGCATTGGAGTAATATAGTGAGCCATCTTCGGTTTTTGGGCAATTATAGTTAAGTCAATATTCTCTATTTGATACATTTTATGCTGAATTAACGAGTAGACTTCAAGTAGAAATTGAGAGCTATCTCTATCTTTATATGCTTCATCACTATCAGGAAAGTGGGTGCCAATATCTCCCAGAGCAAGAGCTCCCAGCAGAGAGTCGCAGAGCGCATGAATTAATACATCTCCATCGGAGTGAGCTCTAAATTTTTTATTATGGGGAATCTTCACTCCACCCAAAATAATATGATCCCCCTCTTCAAAGGCGTGCACATCAAAACCGTGTCCTATGCGTATTCCCACTACTTACCTCCCTATTTATCTCTTGGGTTCAACCTTTAAATTATCTATCTAAACTCTCTGCGCTTGAACTATATTTTCTGCCACTGAAATATCTCCAGGGTTAGTTATTTTAATGTTAGTTGCGCTCCCCTCGACCACTATTGGTGAATATCCTAACTTCTCAATAGCCTGAGCATCATCGGTCACTACGACACCTTCCGCCTTGCACTTCTCTAGAGCTCTGCGTAACATTCCAAGACGGAACATCTGTGGGGTCAAAGCTCTCCAGAGCCCACTACGCTCAACGGTCTCAATAATTTCACTCATACCACTTTCTACACCACTCATACTTGGGGCAGTACGCTTTATCGTATCATTTAGCGGTGCAGCCAATATACCTCCAACCGCACTCCCTTCAAGTTGTTTAATTAAGCTGTTTAAATCTTTTGCAGTTAGACAAGGACGAGCCGCATCATGAACCAAAACCCAGTCATTCTCAGCTCCTAACTTAGAGGTATCAAGTAGATAAATTAACGCGTTTAATACCGAGTCAGCCCGCTCCGCGCCACCGTGTACACTATGCAGTCTGGTACGCTGCTCATCACTAACTCCTCTCCACTCTAACTTAGCCCAGTAACTATCTTGCTCTGATACAGCAACTACAACTCCAGAAACTTTACCAAATATACTCTGGACACTCGTCTCTATAACTGTAGACTCTAAAGATTTAGAGCTCTTAAGAGTAAGGTACTGTTTTGGGCAGTTAGACTTCATTCTACTACCAACTCCAGCTGCAGGAATAACTCCCCAAATCATCTGCTCGTCTCCACACACCTACTATTAATGCCGCTAGAACGAGAGATACTATCTTCATTGATAGTATCGAAAAAGATCTCATTTTGCATTACCATACCTAACTCACTTCTAGCGCGCTCTTCCAGAGCATCACGCCCATTTTTAAGATCTACAACCTCAGCCCTTAACTGACTATTACACTGTTCCAACTCTCTATTGAGCTTACTCTGCCTTGCAATCTCTCTATCCATCTCCCATAATTGAGGAATACCTTTAGGAGATAACCAAACTTCATACTGCAACCATCCTAAAAGTAGGAGAAGTATAGGGATCAAAAGGCGTAACTTCATCCTTAAATACCCGCTAATGAGTTAATGTTATACAAGGTTTAAGTTGTAAAACGCCCCCATTCCAGCGTACTCAGCGTCAGAACCTAACTGCTCTTCAATTCTGATAAGTTGATTATATTTTGCAACTCGATCTGAACGAGATAGTGATCCTGTCTTAATTTGACCCGCACTAGTCGCAACAGCAAGATCGGCGATAGTTACATCTTCCGTCTCGCCAGAGCGGTGCGAGACAACAGCTGTATATCCAGCATCCTTCGCCATCTGAATTGCCGCTAAAGTTTCAGTTAGAGTACCGATCTGATTAACCTTAATTAAGATTGAGTTTGCTATACTTTTGTCAATTCCCTCTTGCAGAATTTTAGTGTTAGTCACAAACAGATCATCTCCGACAAGCTGTATTTTTCCACTTAGTCGTTCGGTCATCTGTTTCCAGCCATCCCAATCTCCCTCATCAAGTCCATCTTCAATAGTGATGATTGGGTATTGATCAACCCAACTCTCCAGTACATCAATCATTCCTGTGGCATCTAAAATTTTCCCCTCTGAGGCTAAATTATATTTACCATCTTTATAGAACTCTGAACTTGCCGCATCTATCCCTAGATATATATCTCTACCAGCCTTAAATCCAGTCTGCTCTATTGCCTCCAAGATAACCTCAATAGCTGCCTCATTTGAAGATAGGTTGGGTGCAAAACCACCTTCATCACCAACTGCCGTATTCATTCCCTGAGCAGAAAGTACACTTTTGAGAGCATGAAAAATCTCCGCTCCGTAACGCACAGCCTCTGTTACCGAACCGGCACCTACGGGAAGCACCATAAACTCTTGCAGATCAATACTGTTATCTGCATGTTCTCCGCCATTGATAATGTTCATCATTGGGACTGGCATTTTATATTTACCATTAGGAGTCAAGTATCTGTAGAGTGGAACTCCCTGCTCATTAGCTGCAGCATGTGCGCTCGCCATAGATACGGCAAGTAGGGCATTTGCTCCTAACCTCCCTTTATTGTCAGTGCCATCAAGATCGATCATAATCTGATCAATCCCGCCCTGATCTGTTACTGATTGCCCTTTAAGAGCGCTCTCAATTTCACCATTAACATTAGAAACCGCAGTTAGAACGCCTTTTCCACCATACTTACTCTTATCATTATCTCTCAACTCCACCGCCTCACGAGAGCCTGTAGAGGCGCCAGATGGGACTGCAGCTCGTCCAACCACTCCTGATGATGTTGTAACATCAACCTCTACAGTTGGGTTCCCACGGGAGTCTACTATTTGGCGAGCTACAATTTTTGCTATCTCTGACATATACTTTATATTCCTATTTTAAAATTTAACACTAATGATCTATTAATTGGTTAATACTACATCTCTAACTCAGCAAATCGACCACTCTTTACTGTCTGGTCGATAGTTAAGAGAGTTTCAAGTAGTGACTCCATCTTATCTAATGGCCATGCATTAGGGCCATCACTTAAAGCTTTTGCTGGATTTGGATGAGTCTCCATAAAGAGCCCTGCCACTCCGGCTGCTACGGCAGCTCTTGCTAATACTGGAACAAACTCTCTCTGTCCTCCAGAAGTCCCTCCCTGCCCTCCTGGCAACTGTACAGAGTGAGTGCCATCAAATACTACTGGGCATTCTGTTTCACGCATTACCGCAAGTGAGCGCATATCTGAAACCAAATTATTATAGCCAAAACTTGCTCCACGCTCACACGCCATAATTTGGTTATTTCCAGTTGCCTTAGCCTTCTCTGTTACATTTTTCATATCCCATGGAGATAGAAATTGTCCTTTCTTTATATTTACAGGAAGCCCCTGTTTGGCAACGCTCTGAATGAAATTTGTTTGTCTACATAGGAAAGCTGGGGTCTGAAGCACATCAACTACAGAACTAACCTCATCTAATGGAGTATCCTCATGCACATCGGTAAGTAGTGGTACTCCAATCTGCTCTTTCACATCTGATAAAATTTTCAACCCCTCCTCTATTCCGGGACCTCGGTAGCTGTTAATTGAGGTGCGGTTAGCTTTATCAAAGGATGATTTATAGATAAAATTAATGTTAAGAGCTTCTGTAATCTCTTTCATCTTGCCAGCACTTTCCATAGCAAGCTCACGGCTCTCAATAACGCATGGTCCAGCAATTAAAAATAGCGGTCTATCTAACCCGACTTCAAACCCACATAGTTCCATTTTTATATTCTCCTTTAAATGTTTTTATTACTACTGTTTTTTATAACCGTTGTTTTTTATAACTAAGGGCTGCATTAACAAAACCACTAAACAGCGGATGTCCATCCCGAGGAGTTGAAGTAAACTCTGGATGAAATTGGCATGCCACAAACCATGGATGATCACTCAACTCAACCATCTCTACCAACTCACCATCTACAGAGCGCCCAGAGAAACGCATTCCAGCCTGCTCAAGTTTATCTAACAGTTTGCTGTTAACTTCATAACGGTGACGATGGCGTTCTACAATACACTCCTCACCATATAACTCTCGCACTAGAGACCCCTCTTCCAGATGACAAGCTTGCCCACCAAGACGCATCGTACCACCAAGATCAGAATCAGCACTTCGTTGTTCAATAGATCCGTCAGCACTCTCCCACTCTGTAACCATAGCCACTACAGGGTAATCAGTTTCAGGATTAAACTCAGTACTATGTGCGCCATCCATTCCAGCCTTATGGCGTGCATATTCAATAACTGCAACCTGCATTCCTAAACAGATACCTAAGTAGGGAACTTTATGCTCTCGAGCAAATTTAACTGCCGCGATCTTACCCTCAACACCTCTCTTACCAAACCCACCCGGAACTAAAATAGCATCCAGCCCGCTCAAACTCTGTTCTGGGTTCTGCTCAATATCTTGTGAATTTATATATTTTATTTTAACTTTTGTATCAGTATGGATTCCAGCATGAATGAGTGATTCCGAAAGTGATTTATACGCCTCCGTCAAATCCATATATTTACCAACCATACCAACGGTCACAGTATGTTGCGGACTCTGTTGATGGTTAACCACCTTCTCCCACTCACTCAGGTCAGCTGGCGGAATATCCATTCTAAATCTATCAACCACAATTTTATCCATCCCCTGCTGATGTAGAAGCATTGGAATCTTATAGATGCTATCTACATCAACCGCAGAGAATACTGCCTTCTCTTCTACATTAGTGAAGAGTGCTATCTTCTTGCGCTCTCCTGCAGGTAGTGGACGGTCTGAACGACACACTAGAATATCTGGTTGAATCCCAATACTACGAAGCTCTTTAACAGAGTGTTGGGTCGGTTTAGTTTTAAGTTCACCAGCAGTTGGAATCCACGGCAGCAGAGTTAGGTGAAGATAGAGCGCGCGCTCACGCCCAACCTCTAACCCTAATTGACGAATCGCCTCCATAAATGGGAGAGACTCAATATCACCAACAGTTCCTCCAACCTCAATCAATGCTACATCTACACCTTCTGAACCTGCAATAATTGAGTTTTTAATCTCATCAGTTACATGAGGAATAACTTGTACTGTAGCCCCAAGATAGTCACCACGGCGCTCTTTTTTCAGAACAGAGTCATATATCTGTCCCGCAGTAAAATTATTCCTCTTTCCCATCTTAGTACGAATGAAGCGTTCATAGTGTCCGAGATCTAAGTCTGTCTCAGCTCCATCATCTGTAACAAAGACCTCACCATGTTGAAACGGGCTCATTGTGCCTGGATCTACATTCAGATATGGATCTAACTTCATCATTGTAACTTTAAGACCACGAGCCTCTAAGATAGCAGCAAGAGATGCTGCGGCAATTCCTTTACCAAGAGAGGAGACAACGCCGCCTGTGATGAAAATATATCGTGTCATAAGATATTCCGCATAAGATATTCTGCATATTTAAATAAAAAATGTATTGTACCGCAGTTCACTCATCTACCCCTACAGAAACTTTGATTGAGACCCCATTTTTATCTGTTAAAAAGGGTTTACAGACAAAGTATCCGACCACTACTGCCAACTCATCATCTACAAATAGGAGTGGAATAGTATTGCGTTCCCAAGGAGGAACCCTCTCTTCTCGCAAAATATTTTTAAGAGTTCTTCTATATTCACTAAATGGAGGATGACAGCGCTCCCCCCCAACTCTGGATCGCACTGTTATTTTTTTATCCTTTAGTTTCTCTCTATCTAAACCAGTAGTGGATATATCTACAGCTTCCAGCACTCTACTATCTGGTAGAGTGAGCGGAGAAGAGATATCCCAATCTATAACAAATGGGCGGCTGTCGCTGTAGGTTTTGTGATTAGAGCCATCTAAATGAAGATAACCTTGAAAACGCCGCACTTTAATTTCCACTCCTCGACGGCTAACCCAGCGTAGAAGAGGGGTAGCATCTTCTTTTGCTGCAGCTACTTCAACTATTATTTTCTGTAGATGAGATTCACTTGGAACTCCTGCTCCATTTAACTCAAGCCAGTGACGCACCCTTAAACTCATCCGTGTTGACTTTTCATTAATAATAATTGGTAGCGGATCACCAACCTCAATCCCAGCTAACTGTTTATCTCCCCAGTCACTCATAAGCTCTGCAGCATCTGCAGAGTGACGCGCACTTCTAGATAGGGTTACAGCAGCAGCTTGCCAGCGCTCTTTTAATAGAGGAATAACTTGGTGACGAATATAGTTGCGATCATAAGATAGTAGCTGATTAGATGGATCTTCAACCCAACTAATTCCACTCTTCTCTGCATAATCGAGCAGTTGCTGCTGTGATATTTTAAGAAGAGGCCTAACCATCTCACCACTCCCAAACTCAGAACTGTCCCCCATTGCTGCCAAACCCCGTGGTCCAGCACCTCGCAGAGCCTGAAGCAAAAAAGTTTCTGCCTGATCCTCTTGATGGTGTGCTGTTACTAGACAATCACCTTCACTAATGATAGCTCTCAAAGCACCATATCTAGCATCTCGTGCCGCTTCCTCTGGACTCTCTCCAGAAGTGGGGGCGGCATCAACTGCAATAACTTTGATTGGAGTATTAAGTTTGTGTGAGAATTCACTACAGTGTTGAGCCCACTTTTCAGATTCTGAACTTAACCCATGGTTGATATGGACAGCTTTAAGATAACCACTAATCTCTCCACTGTCTCGTAGTTTAGCTAGAGCATGCAGAAGCACAGAGGAGTCTACCCCTCCGCTAAATGCAACATATATAGTTCTATAGCGGTTATTAAAGAAAGAGAGTAGCTGTTTTTGTAGATTAATTACAGATCACTCTACTCTATACCATAGTTTCCGTAACTCATTAATCTTTTGTAACGAGCATCTAGCAGTGCTTCACTACTCACAGTCTGCAGCTCTTGCAACTCTTTCAGCTGAATCAGAAGTGTATCTTTAAGTGCTGCTGCAGCTTGCTCAGGTTGACGATGAGCTCCACCTAATGGCTCCTCAATGATACCATCAATCAAAGAGAGCTCTTTCAATCGAGGAGCTGTTAGCCCCATTGCTTCCGCAGCATCAGCAGCTTTATCTGCACTTTTCCAGAGTATAGATGCACACCCTTCTGGAGAGATTACTGAATAGGTACTATATGACATCATATTAGTTCTATCCCCAACCCCGATCGCTAATGCCCCTCCAGATCCTCCTTCACCGATTACAGTACAGATTATAGGAGTCTTAAGACGAGCCATTACAAACAGGTTCTTTGCTATAGCTTCACTCTGCCCCCTCTCCTCCGCATCCATACCAGGGTATGCTCCAGGAGTATCAATAAAGGTAAAAATAGGCATTCCGAATCGTTCTGCCATACGCATCACTCTAAGTGCTTTGCGATACCCTTCTGGACGCGGCATTCCGAAATTCCTCTCCACCTTCTCTTTAGTCTCTCGCCCCTTCTCATGCCCAACAATCATTACCGGCTCTCCATCCAGACGCGCCATACCACACACTAGTGCAGAATCATCTGCAAAGGCACGATCTCCATGGAGCTCATGAAAGTCTGTAAATATATTGTTTATATAGTCAAGGGTGTATGGTCGTTGAGGATGGCGTGCCAGCTGAGAAATCTGCCAAGAGCTCAATGAGGAGAAGATAGATGCGGTAAGCTCACGACTCTTCTCATCTAACTTAGTGACCTCATCACTGATATTAATATCACTCTCATCGTTAACATAGCGAAGCTCTTTAATTTTAGCTTCAAGTTCAGCGATAGGTTGTTCAAAGTCTAGGAAGTTTAAATTCATAATTTTTGTAGGTGCTCAATATTAAATAAATAGTAAATTAATAGTAAATAAATAGTAAAAGATTTAACGACTACTATACCGTAAATTGGATCTAGAGCGTAGAGTTTTATAATTGCGAGCTCTTTAGGTTAATTACGGATACTCAGGTAGTACGGCATCATCCCCTAAGTTTTCTCGAAGTCTGGTAAATAACTCTTCACTTGGCTGCACACTCCACTCTGGATCTAAGTCGATTTTTGCACTCATATTTAGATTAGAGCTGTTTTGCTGGTACTCAACTCTTACTGGACAATTTCCTTCGCAAAATGGTTTAATTATTGTTGATAGATTATTCGCAGAGTGACTACTATTCTGTTCTGGATTTAATCTTAAAATCAGACGACGCATATAGGATGATCTTGCTCCATCTAAGTTCCAGAGCTCCTCTACATTCATACGCAGACCGCCGCTATAGTCATCTTCTGCCACAGTCCCACGGACTACTAGTATTGTATCTTTCTCTAAAAGGTGACGGTATTTCTCATAAGACTCTGCAAATAGAGTCATCTCAATTCGACCGCTTCTATCGTCTAACATTAAAATTGCAAGCGGTTTGCCAGTACGGGTTTTAACTACCCGTATTGCTATCATCAATCCAGCCAAGGTGACACTTTTATCTTTATCGCTACTGAGCTCACTCATCCGTTGAGTAATTATGTTACTTAGCTCATCTTCATACTGATCGATTGGATGCCCTGTTAGATATAAACCAAGAGTATCCCTTTCGTTTTTAAGTCTCTCATCTTTGCTCCAGACCTGAGAATCTCGATAGCTGATTTCAACTGCTACAGCTCCATCACCTACTCCACCAAAGAGATCTGCTTGCCCTCGCTCTTGATCACGCAGATACTGTTCTGCTGATTGCACCGCCTCTGGCAGAGAGTTCATAAAGGTAGATCTACTGTCGTAATTAATTTCCCACCCCTTATCGAGAGGAGCAATATCATCAAAAGCTCCCGCTTTCACCAATGACTCAAGAACTCTCTTATTTACTTTGCGCAGGTCAACTCTACGGCAGAAGTCAAAAAGGTCTATATATTTACCATCTAGTTCACGCCCTTGGATGATGCCCTCAATTGCACCCTCGCCAACCCCTTTAATTGCCCCTAAACCATAAACCACCTCCTTATGGTTGAGAACTGTAAATCTGTAGAAGCTACTATTTACAGTTGGAGGGTGCACTGTTAACTTCATCACCCTACACTCTTCAATTATAGTTACCACCTTGTCGGTGCCATCCATATCAGCAGATAGGACTGCTGCCATAAACTGGGCTGGGTAGTGAGATTTGAGCCAAGCTGTCTGATATGAGACCAGCGCATAGGCGGCAGAGTGAGACTTGTTAAATCCATACCCAGCAAACTTCTCTACTAGATCGAAGATCTTCATAGCCAACTTGCTATCAACCCCATTAGCTAATGCACCCTCTTCAAATACTGAACGCTGCTTTGCCATCTCTGCTGGTTTCTTCTTACCCATTGCACGGCGTAACATATCCGCCCCACCAAGTGAGTAACCAGCAAGTACCTGCGCAATCTGCATCACCTGCTCTTGATAGAGGATAATCCCATAAGTTGGATGGAGAATATCTTTCAGTGATTCATGCTGATATTTCATGTCTGGATATGAAATCTCTTCTCGTCCATGTTTACGATCTATGAAGTTTTCCACCATTCCTGACTCTAGTGGACCTGGGCGATATAGAGCTACTAGAGCAACTATATCTTCAAAAGAGTCTGGATGAAGTTTAGCAATTAGCTTCTTCATCCCAGATGATTCGAGCTGAAATACCGCTGTAGTTTGAGAATCTTGAAGTAGAGTAAATGTCTGCTTATCCCGCATATCTATATCTTCAATAACTAGAAGATTTTCCCCATCAGCCTTTCGTTGGTTGTTAACCATCTCTACAGCCCAATCAACAATGGTTAAGGTTCTTAAACCTAAGAAGTCAAACTTTACTAGCCCTACAGCCTCAACATCATCTTTATCAAACTGGGTTACGAGTCCACCTCCACCCTCCTCACAATAGATTGGAGTAAAATCATTAATGTCAGATGGTGAGATGACGACACCTCCAGCATGCTTACCAGCATTACGAGCCACCCCCTCTAAAGTCCGCGCCATATCAATTAACTCTTTAACCTCATCCTCTTGCTCATAGCGCTCGCGTAGATCATCAGACTCCTCTAGCGCTTTATCTAAAGTCATACCAAGATCAAAGGGAATTAATTTGGCAATACCATCCACCATTCCATAAGGTAGCCCCTGTACTCTACCCATATCTCGTATCACCCCTTTCGCATTCATTCTGCCATAGGTTATGATTTGAGAGACGCGATCTCTGCCATAGGTCTCTGAGACATACTTGATCACCTCTTCTCGCCTATCCATGCAGAAGTCTATATCAAAATCTGGCATAGAGACTCTCTCTGGATTCAGAAAGCGTTCAAATAGAAGTTTATGCTCTAACGGATCTAAATCTGTAATTTTCAACACATACGCAACTAGTGAGCCAGCCCCTGAGCCGCGTCCAGGACCAACTGGTATACTTTGCTCCCTAGTCCAACGAATAAAGTCAGCAACAATTAAGAAGTAGCCAGGAAACCCCATTCCGTTAATAACATCTAACTCAATTGTAAGGCGCTCATCATATTCAGCTCTAATCTGCTCTATCTTTTTACTATCTTTAAAGATCTGTTTGAGGCGTTGCTCTAAACCTTTCTCCGACTCACTACGGAGAAACTCCTCAATTGTAGAGCCTTTAGGGATAGGGAAATCTGGTAGATAATTTTTACCCAATGAGAGCTCAACATTGCAGCGCTTGGCAATCTCTTCACTATTCTCTATAGCCTCAGGAATATCTGCAAACAACTCTTCCATCTCTCTGCTTGAACGGAGATACTGCTCTCCACTAAAGTTTTTTGGACGCCGTGGGTCATCTAGCACTCTGCCCTCATAGATACATACTCTAGCTTCATGGGCAGCAAACTCATCCTCTAGAATAAATTGCACATCATTGGTTGCCACAACAGGTAGGTTGAACTTCTCCGCTAAGAGAGCTGCGGCATGGTTGTAATTCTCATCTCCACTCCTCCCTGTACGCTGGAGTTCAAGATAGTAACTACCTGGGAAAATATCCATCCATATCTTTAGACGCTGCTCTGCTTCTGCTTGCTCCTCTGCAAGCAGAGCTTGCCCTACATCTCCACCCTTTGCACCAGAGAGCGCGATTAACCCACTACTCGTTTCGGCAATCCACTCTCGCTCTAACTGAGGAACACCACGATGTTGCCCCTCAATGTATGATCTAGAGAGTAAAATTTTTAAGTTTTTAAAACCATCTCCATCTCTAGCCAAGAGCACCATGCGTGAACACTCCCCACCCTCTTGCAGAGCTCGAACTCTAACCTCCGCACCAAAGATTGGTTTAACCCCAGCTGCGGTTGCTGCTCTAAAAAACTTTACAGCTGCAAACATATTTCCCACATCAGTAATCGCAACAGCTCTAACATATTCAGCACCATCTTCTGAACTTAAATCAGCATCTGCATTAAGGCTATTCATAAGTTGAGGTAGGCGAATCAAACCGCTCTCTAAGGAGTATTCGGTATGAACCTTAAGGTGAACAAAACTCATCTTACAAGACTCTCTATAACTTTACGCACGGGAGAGAATGAGCGTCTATGTTGTGGCAGCACCCCATACTTAGCCAGTGCAGCGAAGTGTTGCTTAGTTGGGTAACCTTTATGACTTGCAAATCCATACTCTGGATAAAGAGCATCTAACTCTACCATCATCTTATCTCTTGCTACTTTTGCGATTATAGATGCAGCGCTGATCTCCTCTATTTTTGTATCACCCTTAACTATCGCCTCTGCTGCAATATTTAACTTTGGAATTTTATTCCCATCTATAAGTGCCTTAGTGATTACTGCTTCACTATCTCTACTAACAATGGACTGAGCCTTCTCAACCGCTCGTTGCATCGCCAACAGTGATGCCTGTAAAATATTTATTGCATCAATCTCTTGCTCTGATGCTTCGCTGATTGCCCATACTACAGCTTTAGCTTGTATCTCTATGGCAAGCTTCTCTCTGCGTTTTGGAGTTAGCTTTTTAGAGTCTGCAAGCCCTACAATAGCGTGGTTATCTGGAAGAACTACTGCCGCAGCAACGACAGGGCCTATTAGTGGTCCGCGCCCAACCTCATCTACACCTACGACCATCTCTCGAACAGCATTTAGCTCCTCACTCATTAAGCATACTCCCCACTAAATCTGCCAGGCGTTGTGTAGATTCCCCATCACCTAATTTACTTTTAACTCTCTGTAGACCTAATAACATTTCATCTCTGTTTTTACCTATAATTCCACCTCCCGGCACTATTTCACTCAACTCCTTCACGATTCGCTCTGCATTTACATTCTCTTGCAGGAGTTCTACGACAACCTCATCTCCCTCTACTATATTTACTAATGAGATATATTCTGTATTAATCAATCTTCTAATAATTGCATAACTCAATGCTGAAATTTTATAGATAACAACCATTGGAATATTTAGGAGAGCAAGCTCTAAAGTTATGGTGCCCGAAGCGGTGACAACAGCACTACAGCTACGCATAGCACGGTGACTATCTCCTTTCACAATATGGATCGGTAGTGTAGAGTGTTTAGCCAACTCAAACATCTCTATAGGAAGTTCGTCAGCCTGCGATAGGACAAATTGAAGAGAGCTATTTTGAGTGTAGATTAACTCTGCACTCTCTAAAAGGGTGGGAAGGAGCTGCTCCACCTCTGCTTTGCGACTCCCTGGAAAGAGCCCCACTGTAATTTTATTAGGATCAAGAGTTAACTTAGTGCGAGACTCAGCAACACTCTCTGCTCGGCTTGCAGTTGTCTCTATCTGTCTAACCAGAGGATTTCCCACATAGGTTGCAGCAAGCCCCACTCTCTGAAAATATGGAAGCTCGAATGGAAAGATCAACGCAATATGGTCAACCCATTTAGCCAGCTTATTTACCCTCCCCTCTCGCCAGACCCACACCTTTGGGCTAATATAGTATAGAACTTTAATTCCCAACTTTTTTGCACTCTTTGCAAGAAGAAGATTAAACCCTGGATAGTCAACTAAGATCAACAGATCTGGTCGTCTAGTTTTAAGTAGAGCACGCATCTGTTGTAATACTCGGTATAGAGTTGGAAAATGTTTTAATATTTCAACTATACCCATAACTGCCATCTGCTCAATACCTACTATAGAGGTAAATCCCTGTTGGCGCATTCTCTCCCCACCCATACCGTAGCTAGTAAAGTTTAACTCAGACCTGGACTCTCTTAGATTAAGCTCTTGCAGAAGGTCTGCCGCATGCAGATCACCAGATGGCTCGCCTGCAACAAGCATAATTTGAAACTGATTTTTATCCGCCATTAGCGAATTATGCCATTCTGGCTCTCACGATGCTCCTCAATAAAATCACTAAAGAGTTCAATCTCAGGACTCTCTGCAACCATATCTTTAATATCTGCAGCCACATCAGTTAACGCTGTATGAGAACGAAACAGTTTTTTAAATGCCAGCTTCATTGCTGCTCTAGCCTCACTTCCAAAACCTTTCCTACGCAATCCAATAAGATTAAGGCTGATAGGTTTAGCTAAGTTACCAGAGACTAAAATATATGGAGGGATATTTTTATTAATAGCACTTCCCATAGTAGAGAACGCATAAGAGCCAATAGTGATAAATTGGCTGACTAGAGTAAAACCACCAAGTATGGCATGATCGTGCACCGTCACATGACCTGCAAGAGATGCGTTGTTTACCAAAATTACATGGTTATTGATAATGCAATCATGCGCGATATGGACATACGCCATAATAAGATTATGGTCTCCTATCACTGTAACTCCGCCACCTCCTACTGTGCCCCGATTCACTGTGCATGACTCACGAAATGTATTGTGATCTCCTATGTGCAACTCGGTGGGTTCACCTCTATATTTTAGATCTTGAGGATCCTCGCCTATAGAGGAGAATTGAAAAAAGTGGTTATTTTTTCCAATAGTTGTAGGCCCCTTTATTACCACATGCGATTCAATTTTACTCCCTTGTTCGATAGTAACATCGGCGCCGATAATTGAGTATGGACCGATCTCAACTCCATCCGCAATTGAAGCGGAGGCATCAATTATTGCCGTTGGATGAATCTGTTCTATCGCATCTGTCATCGACTTAGCTCAACTCTTTCTCTGCGCACATCAGATCTGCACTTGCCACCAATTTCCCATCCACTAATGCTCGACCTTTAAACTTCCAAATATCGCGTTTACGGCGTTCTAACTCGACCTCTAGAATAAGTTGATCTCCAGGTACTACTGGTTTACGAAAGCGAGCTTTATCAATTCCCACAAAGTAGTAGAGAGAGTCATCCGTAGGTAGCTTTCCAGTAGTTTTAAAAGAGAGAATACCAGTTGCTTGTGCGAGTGCCTCCATAATCAAAACTCCAGGCATCACTGGAATATGTGGAAAGTGCCCCTGAAAAAACGGTTCATTGATGGTGACATTTTTTACTGCCCGCAAAGTTTTACCCTCTTCAAAATCTAGAACTTTATCTATCAGTAAAAATGGGTAGCGGTGAGGAAGATGTTTCATCACCTCGTTTATATCTAGGGTATTGCTATTATCTGTATCATCCATATTTTTTTATACCTTAATTTATATTTAAAATTACAAATTTACAGTGAGCAGCCATCAGTTGTGCCTACTGACAGTTTATCACTGCCCACTCTCTATTATTTCATCAACCCGTCTCTCTAACCTCTTTAAGCGTTTAATAGACTCATTCAGATTACGAAGTTGCACTACATTTCTGCGCCATTTTCGGTTGGGCTCTGCTCCACTTGAAGATGAGTAGAGTCCTGCTCTATTAAGTGAGCTAGTCACTAGCGTACGGGCAGTACAGTGAACTCCAGCAGCAATCTTTAGGTGTCCGACAATACCAGCTTGCCCTCCAAAAGTACATCCTGCTCCAATCTCTGTACTCCCAGCAACTCCAACTAACGCTGCCATCGCACTATTTTCACCAATCCGCACATTATGCGCAATATGGACTAAATTATCAATTTTCACCCCATCTGCAATTTCTGTATCCTCTAGAGCTCCACGATCTATAGTGGAGTTGGATCCGACCTCTACTCTGTCACCAATAACGACTCTGCCAAGTTGAGGGATCTTAACCCACTGTTCCCCATCTTGTGCAAACCCAAAGCCATCACTGCCAATTACAGCTCCAGCTTGAATAATACAATCTTCACCAATCACAGTTCCAGAAAGTATAGTCACATTACCAAGAAGATGAGTACCTCTTCCAATTTCAACTCCAGCTGCAATAAAACATCCAGCTGCAATTGAGACCTCTTCACCAATTTTTACCCTATCTTCAACTACACTATTTTGCCCAATCCACCCTCCAGAGCCAACTATTGCTGACGCAGATACTACAGCACTCTCCGCAACTCCACTCCGTATAATCTCAATTGGATTTAACAGTGCCGCTACTTTTGCGTAACCAAGATATGGGTTACCCATTAATAGTCTCGCCCCACCAAAATCTTCATACTCCATATCTGGATGCATAATAACCGCACCAGCTTTACTCTCTACTATTTGAGATGAAAATTTAGGATTAGAGAGAAATGAGATCTCTTCCTCAGTTGCAGAGAGGAGTGATGATATGCCAGAGATGTGCAGCTCTGGATTACCTATGAGTTTAGCTCCCAAATGATCTGCAATATTTTTTAGGGTAATATGCACACTCTTAATCCACTATCTATTTTTAGTTCACTTTTAGTTTACAGTCTATTTTTTATCTTTTACGGGTATGTTTGGAGTTTTAGAAATTTGCTGCATTCTACCAAGAACTTTGCGTGATATATCTGCTGCAGGTGATGCAAAGATAACTGCCTCATTTACAATAAGGTCAAACTTCTCCTGTTTGGCGATCTGATCTACTGTTTTATAGACTAGGCGCTGTAGCTTTTGCAACTCTTCTGCTTGCGCAATACGCAGATCAGCTCCATACTCCTCATCCATCAATTTTAACTCACTACTGCAAGCACGAATTTTACGAATCTTTTTCTGCTGCTGCTGTTTGCTCAGTGCTGCAGCCTCTTTCTCTAGATTTTTCTCCATCTTTTGACAGCTCTTCTGAAACTCTAAAATCTCAGCTTTACGCCCACCAAATGATGCCTCTAGCCGCTTAGTTGCAAACATAGCTTGTGGAACTTCCCGAAGTAGAAGCTGGATATTTACGAACCCAATTTTACTACCACTACTGCTCTGCTCTTCAGCAGCACTAACTTCATAAGCTGTAGTTGCACTTAATGCAGCAACAGTTATTATGGTTAATATTCTGTTCTTAATTCTTATCATATCGATCCTCAGATTATTGTTTTTTAAAACATCTGTCCCATTCTAAACTGGAACGCTTCTAATTTATCAGCACTCTTCTTCTTAAGAGGTTTTGCCCAGCTAAAGGTTAGTGGTCCTACTGGAGATAGCCACTTAGCAGTTACTCCAGCTGAAGCGCGAAGCTGATCACTTAGCCCGCTTGTATTGTTGGCTACTGTACCCATATCAACAAACCCACTAATCCTTGTTGATTTTACGCTCTCTAGCAGTGGAATAGGAAGAATAACTTCAGCATTAAAGACCCCTTTAATATTACCACCTACTGCACCACCAGCATTATCTACAGGACCGATTGAGTTACCCTCAAAACCACGAATTGAACCTTCACCACCAGCATAATAACGGTTGAAGAATGGAAGGGTTGAGTGATCACCATAACCATCACCAACTCCCATATCTGCTTTCAACAGAAGTGTATAGTCCTCTGTGATAGGGTAGAAGAGATCGTGACGGTAGTTAATTTTAAAGTACTCCACCCCTCCTGGTGCGCCGAGCTCAGCACGGAAACGCTGGTAACTTCCTTCGTCAGGAAAAACTGCACTATTTCTGCTATCCCTATTCCAGCTAGAGCTGAATTCAAACACACTAAAAGAGGCTCCTTCAGCAGTCAAGAAGGTATCACACTCACTATTCGTAGATGAGGTGCCACAAGTAGCATTAGTCATATGCTGAGGCTCAAACCCCACATAGAGTCGCTCGTACTCGCTGGTTGGCAAACCAAGATCAAAGTTTCCACTTAATAGATCATAGCTATATCCACTCTGTGCAGAAGATGAGTCTAATTTTTTATAGTGTCCACCTACTCCTAAGCTAACTCCATCTTCAGTAAAGTATGGGTCAACATAACCAAGTCCATAAGCTGTCTCAGTCTTACTATTATTAAATTCACCACTTACACTCTTACCTGACCCCATAAAGTTATCTTGAGTAAGGCTGGTATTGAAGACCATACCACCAGTTTGCGAATACCCCATCCCCAACATCATACTACCAGTTGATTTCTCATCCACTTGATAGTTAAGTTCAACCTGATCTGTAGTTCCTGGCACTGGCACAGTCTCAACCGAAACATCTTCAAAGTAACCGAGTTTACGCAGTCTAGTTTGAGAGCGTTCAACCTCTTTATTAGAGAAACGACTTCCTTCATACTGGCGCATCTCGCGGCGAATCACTAAATCCTGAGTTTTAGTGTTGCCGACAATGTTAATTCTATCAACATATACTCTATTTCCAGGATCCACAAAGAAAGTTAAATTTACAATATTACTCTCTTCATCCAACTCTGGGATTACATTAATGTTGGCAAAAGCGTATCCATCTTCACCAAGACGATCCACCAAACCCTCATTAACTTTGGCGATCTCCTTGCGTGAGAACACCTCCCCCTCAGTAATAACAATCTTCTCTTGAAGTTCATCTTCTGGAACTACCATATTGCCATCAAGTTTAATCTCACCTAAAGTGTAACGCTTACCCTCACTCATATTAACTGTAATATAAATCTCCTGACGATCTGGAGTGATAGAGACCTGTGCCGAATCAATATCGTAGTTAATGAAACCTCTATCAAGATACCAAGAGCGGAGCATCTCTAAATCACCCGCCAATTTTTGGCGCGAGTAGCGATCATTTTTAGTCCAGAACGAGAGCCAACCACCTGTCTGCAGTTGGAACATATCACGCAGTTCGTCACTCTCAAATGCCTGGTTTCCGATTAGGGTAATTTGACGAATGCGAGCACTCTCACCCTCCCGCACCTGAATCCGTACCGCAGAACGGTTGCGTTCTAGCGGTGTGATAGTAGTCTCAATATCTACTCCATAGCGTCCCATTCCTAAATATTGACGACGCAACTCTGCCTCAATTTTATCTAGTAGAGCACGATCCAACACCCGTCCCTCTGCGAGCCCAATCCCTTTTAACCCCTCTTTAAGATCTTCGGTCTTTATCACCTTATTGCCATCGATAGAGATATCAGCAATCGCAGGGCGTTCACTAACCGATACTAGCAGTACACTTCCCTCTTGCTCGAGGCGTACATCCTTAAAAAAACCAGTCTTGAATAGTGCTTTAATAGCGTCAGCAGAACTGCGAGGGGTTAACTCATCCCCCACTTTTAGTGGCAGATAGTTAAAGACTGTGCCAGCTGCAATGCGTTGCAACCCTTCAACTCTGATATCTTCAATAGTGAATGGAGTAAACGCCCAAGAAGTTGCGGAGAATGTTAGCGCAAGTAGCGCAATAAGAGTCTGCTTTAGGTACTGTCTCATATTTTATTTGGAACTCATATAAATTAAATGTTAAAAGTGAATATCAATAAATTAGTTAATTGTAGATTATTAATTAAGTCTCAGGATGTCATTATATAGTGCTAACGACATCAAGCCAACTAAAAATATTATTCCTATTTTTTGCCCAACCAACATAGCATTTTCCGGAAGAGGTTCTCCTCTTATCCACTCTATTAAATAGTGGAATAGATGCCCTCCATCTAACATTGGAATAGGTAGCAAGTTAAGAACTCCAAGACTGACACTGACTAGCCCAAGAAAAGAGAGAAATGAGACGATCCCCATATCCATAGAGTTACCCGCATATTTAGCAATACTAATAGGGCCACTCAGTCCGTCGGTAGAGGTTGCTCCAGTCAGCATTCTTCCCATAACTTGCAGCGTCATACTTGAGAGTTCCCAACTCTTCTCAACTCCACGCCAGAGCGCATCTATAGGGCCGTATTGAATATCACGATACCAAAGCTCGCGATATCTCTTTTTATCACCCTGATACGCCATCACTCCGGCACGCCCTATCGTTTTCTCGCCAACCTTAACCTCTTCTGGAGTTAAAGTTAAATTGAAGAAAATATCATCTCGTATAACTGTCATAGAGAGTGACTCTCCAGGACTGCTCTTAATCCACTTAGCCCATTCACCCCAAGAGTTAACTTTTTCACCAGCGACTTTAAAGACTCTATCCCCAGATTCAAGTCCCGCTCTTTGTGCTGCACTATCAGCCACAACTTCTCCTATAACTGCATCAAGTTTTGGTCTTCCGATAGAGAATCCCAACTTCTCAAATAGATCCATCCCCTCTGGTATGCTCTTGCCAAATGGGTTACGCAACACTCCATTTTTCACAACCCCAGAGCTATCTATCCAGCTCAACTTTACCGCATCCCCAACCACCACTTGACTCACAATTCCCTCGATAACCTCTTGCCAGATTCTAACAGGTTCGCCATCTACAGCTACAATCTCTTCTCCTGAGCGCATTCCGGCTTCAGCAGCAACAGAGTTGGGGGCGACTTCACCAATAATTGGCTTGAGCCCACTCACCCCGATCATCTGAATAGCTGCAAAAGCAGCAATTGCGAAGAGAAAGTTAAATAATGGGCCAGCAACTACGATTGCCGCTCTTGCCGCCAGAGGTTTATGATCAAAAGATTGGTGGCGCTCAGCTTCTGTGATCTCTTCACTATCTCCCTCACCTAACATTTTCACATAACCACCTAGTGGAATTGCCGCTATTACATACTCAGTCCCCTCATCTGCCCCACTACTCTTGCCACGCCAACTCCAGAGTGGTTTACCGAAACCAACAGAGAAACGCAAAACTTTAACTCCCATTTTGCGGGCAACCCAAAAATGTCCATATTCATGTACCGTTACTAATATACCAATAACCACAATAAAGGCAAAAATATTAAATACTCCAGCCCCTACAATTTCAGAACTCATCATTCAGCTTTTCTCCACTCTATTAATTAACTTTTAACTATTGTTAGATATTTTTTTAACCCAATAGTCAGCAATAATACGCGCTTCACTATCTCGGTTCAAAACATCATCCAGACTATTAATATCTGAAATACTGGCATCTTCCAAACTATTTTCAACAATTTTTGCTATATCCATAAATCCTATTCTATCTGAACCATCTTCTGCTAAGAAGGCACTTACTGCTACTTCATTAGCTGCATTCAAAACTGTGGGGGCACTGCCTCCTCTACTCATAGCATCTATAGCGAGTTGGAGACATGGGTATCTTCTAAAATCTGGGCGCTCAAAATTAAGCTCTGCGACCTTAAACAGATCAAGATTTTCAACTCCTGCATCAATCCTCTCTGGCGATGATAAAGCATGCGCTATTGGAGTACGCATATCTGGATTTCCCATCTGCGCAAGTAGTGAACCATCTCTATATTGCACCATTGAATGGATAATACTCTGCGGATGGATAACCACCTCCACCTGTTCTGGAGTCACTCCAAACAGCCAACACGCTTCAATAAACTCTAACCCCTTATTCATCATGGTTGCAGAGTCAACAGAAATTTTACTGCCCATACTCCAGTTAGGATGAGCTATTGCCTCGGCAGGAGTTACCGTATCAAGAGTATCAAAGTTACGCTCTCTAAATGGACCACCTGATCCAGTTAGAAGAATTTTTTCAATATTATGCGCTTCCCCTATCTTATACCCTCCAGGCATACACTGAAAAATAGCATTGTGCTCACTATCAATTGGCAATAACTCTGCACCATGCTGCTTTAACTCATGCATAAAAATAGCGCCGCTCATTACTAGCGACTCTTTATTTGCCAACAACACCCTCTTTCCACTCCGTATAGCTGCAATTGTTGGACGCATCCCTGCTGCACCTACAATTGCAGCCATAACTTGGTCTACCCTCTCATCAGACGCAACTCTCTCTAAGCCATCAACTCCAGAGAGCACTTCAACCGTATCGTCTCCAGTTAAGACTAGGTTAAGACGATCCTCTAACTGTTGAGCCAAACTAGAGTCTGCAACTACTGCAAATTGTGGATTGAACTCTACACACTGTTCAACCAGTAGCTCAATCTGACTATTAGCAGTAAGCGCAAAAACTCTATACCTATCAGGGTGGCGGGAGAGCACATCCAGAGTGCTCTTTCCGATAGACCCTGTCGAACCTAGAACTGTAATACTCTCCACTACAGCCCACCATCAACCATATAGAACAGAAGATAAAAGAGAGGAGCTGCAGCAGTCAAACTATCAACCCGATCCAAAATTCCTCCATGACCAGGAATAAGGGATCCACTATCTTTCACTCCAGAGCTGCGTTTATAGCAACTCTCAACTAGATCACCAACTACAGAAAATAGTACTAGAGCAGCTACAGATATGATTAGCATTGAAGAGATAGAGATCTCTAGCAGGAGTGGAGCTACTACAGTAGCAAAGATAAGTGCTAACATAACTCCACCCACAACCCCCTCAACTGTTTTACCAGGGCTAACATTTGGCGCTAGTTTTCTACGCCCAAAACGGCGTCCTGCAAAGTATGCTCCAATATCTGCACTCCAAATTATTCCTAACAGAAAGAAGAGAGCGCTGCCATCTACACTCTGCTGCTTAATGAGATCTAAAGCCAGCCACGCAGGAATAAGTACAACTACTCCAGCCAAATATGGAATAGGAGATCGGCGTGCACGCACCCCAAAAAATATACTAGGAGATCCCTCGTCTACTGAAAAATATCTAAGCCATAGAGTGGCAGCCAACCACCAGAGCAGGGCAATGCCAAAAATGGCGAACTGCAGATATTCCATCTGAAGCAAATATTCTACCTGAAGGTAGTAGTGAGCTGTATAGAATATAAGAGTAAGCATAAGTGAATACGCTACTCTTAACCATAGTCTGCTCTGCACACTAATCCCAACCCACTCCCAAGCTGCTGGTAGAAGCAGTAGAGCCAGAAGAAGGGTGAAGTTATCTCCCTCTAAATATATTATTGCAACTATCAGTAGTGGTGCAAGCACTATAGATGATATGATTCTTTGATTCAATACAGATAGACTACCCATCCTACTCTACCCCACTCTGCAGCTGCTCTTCAATACGCCCAAACCTGCGTTGACGCCCACTAAATGATGCTACTGCCTGCTCGAGAGCATCATGATCAAATTCTGGCCAGTAGAGATCACTAAAGTAAAATTCACAATATGCCAGCTGCCACAATAAAAAATTACTTACTCGCTGCTCCCCTCCAGTACGAATAAAAAGATCAGGCTCCGGAAGGTCATTGAGACTTATCTGTTGATGCAACATATCTTCATTAATATCTGCACTCCTAATCTCCCCCTGCTCAACTTTTAGTGCAATCTTGCGCAGTGCCTCAGTTATATCCCATCGCCCGCCATAGTTAGCAGCAACATTGAGCGCAAGCTTACTGTTATCTTTTGTTAGCTCTTCAGCCTCTTTGATTGTCTGTTGTAATTTTTCAGAAAATTGACTTACATCTCCGATAATGCGTAGCCTGATTCCACCCTTATGGAGCTTCTTGACCTCTCTCTTAAGTGAAGATAAAAAAAGATCCATTAGAAATGAGACTTCATCTTTAGGGCGTTTCCAATTTTCTGTACTAAATGCAAACAGGGTCAGCGCCTCAACATCGTTATCAATACAGTATTCCACCGTAGAGCGGACTCGTTCCACGCCTCGTTTATGTCCCCAAAAACGAGGTCGCTTTTGACGCTTGGCCCAGCGCCCATTACCATCCATTACAATTGCAATATGGCGTGGTGCAGTGTGAAGTGTAGGTTGTGACACCTCAGTTACACCTCCATTAAACTCTCTTCTTTCTCTTCAACAATTTTATCAATATTGGCAACATGTCCATCAGTCAATTTCTGAATCTCATCCATCGCTTGGTGCTCTTCATCCTCTGAGATCTCCTTCTCTTTAAGCAGATCTTTAAAATCACCATTAGCATCACGACGAATATTGCGCACTGCTACTTTTGCGCTCTCACCCTCATGTTTGACTACCTTAACCAGATCACGACGACGCTCTTCAGTCAACGGAGGAAGCGGGATACGGATAATCTCACCTGCGGTTGCAGGGTTCAGCCCTAAATCAGCATCCATAATCGCCTTCTCTATAGGCTGCACCATACTCTTTTCCCAAGGGGTAACCATTAAAGTACGCGAGTCTGATGCACTAACATTAGCAACTTGACTCAACGGTGTCAGCGTACCGTAGTAGTCTACACTTACTTGCTCAAGCAGCGCAGGGTTAGCACGCCCAGCTCGCAGCTTGGAGAGCTCCCCCTTTAGTGACTCAACACTCTTATCCATACGGATCTTGGCATCATCTTTTATCTCTTTAATCATTCTACTATATTCCTTTAAAATCCTTTCTATAAAAACGCTCTAAAACTTTCACTCAATTGATGAATATCTCAATATTTTACCACGAAGAGAATGCCCCCACATTAATTACGCTGCAACTACTAATGTTCCCTCATCTTCACTTAGTACTGCACCTCGTAGCCCACCCTCTTTAACCATATTGAAGACGCGAAGTGGCATATTTTGATCTCTGCAGAGGACAATAGCGGTGAGATCCATAACTCCCAAACTCTTCTCTAGCACCTCATCGTAACTGATCTTTTTAATCATGGTGGCACTGCTATCTTTTTCTGGATCGGCGCTGTAGACACCATCTACTTTAGTCGCTTTCATCACAATATCTGCGCCTATTTCGATACCACGGAGGCAAGCAGCGGTGTCAGTGGTAAAGAATGGGTTGCCAGTTCCTGCGGAGAAGAGTACCACTTCACCCTCCTCTAAACGAGTAATAGCGTGGCGAGTTGAATACTCATCGCAAACTTTAGAGATCTTAAATGCTGACATAACAGTCGCTTTAGTACCAACTTGAGTGAGTGCATCACGCATTGCAATAGCATTCATTACAGTCGCAAGCATGCCCATCTGATCACCAGTAACTCGACCGACACCAACTTTTTCTAGACTTGCACCACGACAATAATTGCCGCCACCGATGACGATACCAACTTGCACCCCTAGATCACTAATAGCAATAATTTCGTTAACCATCTGTGAGAGAATATTTGGATCAATCCCTTGACAGCCCTCTCCCATTAGCGCTTCACCGCTTAATTTTAACAGCACTCTTTTGTAAAGTGGTTTTTGTGACATTTAAATTCTCCTAATTTATCTGTTTTTTTTAACTATTTTTTAACTATTTATTAATTAAATAGGTATCCAAAAAAGGTATCCAAAAAAAAGCCTCTCACATATATTATAGTGAAAGGCTTTTCATAAGAAGCTAGAATGTAATCTCTAGCCTTTAATCTGCGACATCACTTCATCAGCAAAGTTCTCTTCTTTTTTCTCGATCCCTTCACCAACTTCCAATCTTGCAAAGTCGATAATCTTAGCGCTACTTTTATCCATCAACTGAGAGACCGTTAGGTCTGGATCTTTCACAAAAGATTGTCCAAGGAGCGTCACCTCATTGACAAATTTCTTCATCCGTCCGACAACCATCTTCTCGATGATATTCTCTGGCTTACCGCTTTCAGCTGCCTGTGCAGAGAAGATCTCTTTCTCTTTCGCTAGAGCTTCCGCAGAGATGTCATCTTCAGAAAGTGCTAGCGGCTTAAGTGCTGCAACATGCATTGAGACATCTTTTGCAAGATTTTCGTCACCACCCTGTAGTGCAGTCATTACTCCGATGCGTCCACCGTGCGAGTAGTAACCGATCACACCGCCGTTCGAATCAACCACAGAGAAACGACGCACAGTCATATTCTCACCTAGTTTTGAAATCAGCTCTTGGCGACGCAGTTCTACCGTTGTTGAACCACCGACAAGATTAAGGTCCGCCAGTGCTGCCACATCCGCTGGAGACTCTGCCAATACAGTAGCTGCAATCTGATCTGCAAACTCTACAAACTCATCTGCTTTCGCAACAAAATCTGTCTCAGAGTTAACTTCAACCATAACCCCACGACTGCCGTCATCAGCTGTAGCAATTGATACCACACCCTCTGCGGCAACACGAGAAGCTTTCTTGTCCGCTTTTGCAAGACCTGACTTACGCATATTCTCAATCGCAAGATCGATATCTCCATCAGTTTCAACCAGCATCTTTTTACACTCCATCATTCCCGCACCAGTGCGTTCACGAAGCTCTTTCACCTGACTTGCTGTAACTGCCATAGCTTACTCTCCCTCTGCAGCAGCTGGTGCTGCTTCATTATTTGCTACTGCCACCTCTTCTACTGGAGCTGCTGGAGCTGGCTCTTTTTCAGCTTCAACCTTTGGTGCTGGTGCTTCAGAAGGCGCTGCTGCTTCAGCAGTGTCTGCCGCTGCTATAGTGTTCGCAGCTTTAGCCTCGATAATAGCATCTGCAGCAGCCCTTACATATAGCTGAATAGAGCGGATCGCATCATCATTACCAGGAATAACGTAATCAATCTCTTCAGGATTATTATTGGTATCAACCACTCCAACTACAGGAATACCTAGCTTTCTAGCTTCATTAATTGCAATACCTTCATGTCCAGTATCAATAACTACCATAGCTGATGGGATACCGCCCATATCTTGAATTCCACCAAGAGTCCGCTCTAACTTTTCAAACTCACGACTAACCATCAACCCCTCTTTTTTAGTTAATCGTTCAATACGCCCATCTTCTTTCATCGCCTGAATCTCTTTTAAACGACGGATAGACTGTTTTACAGTTTTAAAGTTAGTCATCATTCCACCTAACCAACGATGATTAACGTAAGGCATACCTGCGCGTTCTGCCTCCTCTCTAACTGTTTTCTGTGCAGCTCGTTTAGTTCCAACAAAAAGAATTTTGCCATTTTTTGCGGCCACACCGCCGATAAAATTCATTGCTTCCTGGAATAGCGGCAGCGTTTTTTCAAGGTTAATAATATGGATCTTGTTTCTATCGCCAAAGATGTACGGTGCCATCTTAGGGTTCCAAAATCGTGTTTGGTGGCCGAAGTGGACACCAGCTTCTAACATCTGTCTCATTGTAATAGACATAAAATAATAAACTCCTAAAGTTTGGGTTTTGCCTCCATATACCCCATATCTCCAATTCTCTTAAAATAGAACACCCGGATGTATGGGTTTGGTATATGTGTGAAATAAAATTTAAAACTACACAATTTTCAAAATCTATACTTTAATCAAACCTAAACTCTAAAAAGTTTATACTCTGAAAATTGCGCGCATAGTATACTACGCAGTTACAGTTAAAGCAAATTTATGAGACAAGTTTATGAGTATATCAATTAAGAGCACTATAGAGATAGAGAAAATGAGGGTAGCAGGCAAACTTGCAGCCGATGTGCTAGTGATGATTGAGCCATATATAAAGATTGGAGTAACCACTGCAGAGCTAGATCAGATATGTCACGACTATATAGTAGATGTCCAGCAAGCAGTCCCTGCCCCACTAGACTACCACGGCTTCCCAAAGTCTATCTGCACCTCAATCAACCATGTTATCTGCCATGGTATACCTGGAGATAAAAAACTTAAAAAGAGCGATATTATTAATATCGATATAACTATTATCAAAGATGGTTATCACGGCGACTGTAGCAAGATGTTCACTCTTAATAAACCATCTATACTTGCAGTGAGATTGATTCGGGTAGCACGAGAGTGTCTACTTAAAGGGATAGAGCAGGTCAAACCTGGCGCCAGATTAATGGAGATAGGAGCGGCAATTGAAAAACATGCGAAACAGAATCACTTCTCTGTAGTGCACGAATATTGTGGTCATGGGATCGGACTTAAGTTTCATGAGGATCCTCAAGTCGTCCACTATGTGGAAGAAGATGAGAGTAAATGGAAAGATGTAGTGCTGCAAGAGGGGATGACATTTACTATTGAACCTATGATAAACGCGGGCAAACGCCACTGCCGTCTTAACCAACAAGATAAGTGGACAGTTACCACTAAAGATCGTAGCCTTTCAGCCCAGTGGGAACACACCCTTTTGGTGACTGCGGATGGAGTTGAAGTTTTAACTAAAAGAGAAGAAGAGGAAGAGTTTTAATTTCCATTTAAGAGATGAGCAAATCTATTAAACAACAACTAGAAGCATCAAACCAAGAACGCGCATATCGCTTTCAGGAAGGAGTTGCAGCCATAACTCTTATTAAAGAGCGAAGTGCAGAGATAGACCTACTACTCCAAACACTATGGGATGAACTCACGAACAGCTTTGGTAATATACAAGAGTACTGCACATTAATTGCTGTTGGTGGCTATGGCAGAGAGGAACTTCACCCATACTCTGATATAGATCTTCTTATAATATCTGAACCCAACAGCATTAATCCTGAACATAACAGCGGTATTGAAAAGTTCATCACCAAACTGTGGGATCTTGGTTTGCAGATTGGACATAGTGTACGCTCGATAGATGAGTGCATAGAAGAGAGTAAGAACGATATTACGGTAACCACCAACCTGCTAGAGGCTCGTTGGCTAGCTGGATCTAAGCTACTCTACAGTAGATTAGAGAGCGTCATGAGGGAGGACTCTATCTGGCCGAGTGATCCGTTTTTCATAGCTAAGCGTAGCGAACAGGAGGAGCGCCTCAATAGACATAATGGAACCGCCTACAATTTAGAACCAAACATTAAGGAGGGAGCTGGCGGACTTCGGGATATTCAGAATATTATATGGGTTACTCAGCGCCACTTTGGATCTAGAAAAATACGCAGCCTAGTTGAGCATAACTTTCTTACTGTTGAAGAGTGCGCATACTTAGAGGGCGGGCAAGAGAGGCTCTGGGAGATACGGTTTGCCCTCCACCTTATTGCAGGAAGAGCTGAGGAGCGCCTTCTGTTCGAACATCAGTCAGAGTTGGCTGATCACTTCGGACACTTAGATAATGTTGATAAGAGAGGGGTGGAATCTTTTATGCATAGCTACTTTCGCCTTATCCACTCTCTCTCACTCCTCAATGAAATTCTACTTCAGCTCTTTGAAGAGAAATTATTGACGCCTGATGCAGGAGGAGTATTAATAGCTATTGATGAAAATTTTTCTCTGCGTAGCGGATACCTTACACTGCAACCAAATAACGGTAGCGAACAGAGCAGATTCGAAGAGAACCCAACCCTAATATTAAAGCTGTTTTTACTACTTAGCCAAGACTCCACCATAAAAGGGTTGACTGCGGACACCATACGCCAGATAAGATCTTCTCTAAACTCCATAGATAATAACTTTAGAGCTAACCCAGTAAACAGGGAGCTCTTCCTTCAATTCTTTAAACGCCCCAAAGGGCTGACTCATCAGTTTAGACAGATGAACCGCTATGGTGTTCTTGGTGCATATCTCCCAGAGTTCGAGAAAATAATTGGGCTAATGCAGTATGATCTATTTCACGCCTACACTGTAGATGAACACACCCTTTTTGTAGTGCGTAACTTGCGCCGTCTTACTGTGAATGAGTATCAGAATGAGTATCCACAGTTAAGTAAGATAATTCTCCATATAGCAAACCCAGAGCGGCTCTACATCGCCGCCCTCTTCCATGATATAGCAAAAGGACGGGGTGGTGACCACTCTAAGCTTGGAGTAGAGATAGTGCGTAACTTCTGCACTCAACATCAAGTTGAGGAAGACGCAACCACTGATATCTGTTGGTTAGTAGAGAATCATCTTATGATGTCATCTTTCGCCCAGCGCAGAGATATTGATGATCCAGCCGAGATCCACGCCTTTACACAACTTATCACCAACCAAGATAGGTTGGAGCTTCTCTACCTTTTAACTGTTGCAGATATTAGAGCCACCAACCCAACACTATGGAATCATTGGAAAGAGTCACTCCTTTCACGCCTCTACCAATATACAACCGATGCTCTCAACCGAGGACTTAAAGAGGGTGATATAAGTAAAGAGTTAGAGAGTGAGCATCGTGAACGAGCTCGTCAACTAATACGAATCAATAGTGATCTAAATAATAGTGATCTAAGCAGTAGTAAACTAAAGATCACAGATGAAAAAGTGGAAGAGCTTTGGTCTACTCTAGACAGTGACTATTTTCAGAAAGAGGATCCTGACTCTATAAGCTGGCATACAGAGTCTATTCTCGGCAGTAGTGAGCGTCCACTAGTAACGCTAAATC